>JAEIGA010011148.1_pt1 | contig 13649 bp, 31 predicted proteins | sample 9270691 | NCBI WGS metagenome assembly JAEIGA01 (sample SAMN17057246, study PRJNA624740) | gut metagenome | biome: biome; isolation source: fecal sample | host: Bos grunniens | place: China: Xizang | collected 2019
GCACCGACCGCACACATCTTCTGCTTTTGTTTTACCGTAACCGTTATCCTTATTTAGTTATCTGCCTAATAATATAGCCTGAATTACCAACATCTGCTTCATCTCTGTGAGTAATCTATCTGCGGTCTCATCCATCATTGCACGGAACTCCTCGCGGTCCTCGGTGTCAAGAACATCTTCCGCAATCATCCAGTCAAGAAACGCCTCGATAAATCTCTCACGAGATGCCTTTGCTACTTCTGCCTGCTGCATTCTCTGCTTCTCAGCTGCGGCTTCCGCCTGTTTCTTTCTATTGTACTCGTCCTGCATCTCCTTAACATAAGCCTTAATCTCGGCCCAAGAAGCGCCCTCAGCAATCATTTCTTCAACAGTCTTATTCTTATTTCGTTCCATCGTATCAATCTCCTTTTATTTTATATATTTATTATATCATAAATTTTTTGAGTTTTCAAGTCTGTCAGATTTGTGATGCAATTTCATTTGCGTAGTTAGCTAGCTAAGATTTATTTACCCTCTTGTGAGTATTTGTTCGTCTGGAAAAATTTGCGGGCAAATTTATCTATCCCATTATATTATAACATATTTTTATAACTTTTTCAAGCGGCCTCTCTTTTATTTTGGCACCTATCAATTGTAATTGCGGCGTTAGCTGTAGTGAGATCAAAATAAGTCACACGAGTGTTTGTTCATTTTTTTTAAACAACTAGGCAAATTGACCATAAAGTTAATTTCGGGAAAATGGAGGGAACGCAGAATAAAATCAAACATTCACGAAAAAATGCCATATAGGTCGCGGTTCGGGAACTCGGCGCTTCCCGGCGGTCAGCGCCGCGATGATTTTAGCACATCTTCTTCCATTTGTCAATAGGAAAATATAACAAAAAAGAGAGATTTTTAATCTCTCTTCTGGCATTATTCCCAATCCTCCATTTCTTCCATTTCAATCATATCTTCGGCTTCCCATTCAGTCACTTCTTGCCGAATTTGTCTCCGAGCCAAACTCTCTACAAGAGCCTCAATCTCTCCTTCAGATTTTCCTTCAATATCCTCTTCGTCAAGTTCAACTTCAGTAGTTTCACAGTGACACATTGAAAAAACAACTCTGTATTTCATTTTTAACCCTCCCATGTAATGTATTTTTCAAAAGCCAATTCCGCAATCTGTTTTGCGGTAAATGGAAACCGCATCTTACTCGCACATTCTAAAAGCCACTGAAAAACCTGATGTTTTTCTTCTACCCATTCTGTTTTCTCAAAATCTGAAAAATAAAATTTCGCATCGGGGTATTTTGTATTACCGCCCCATACCTCAAGGGTTAAGTCCTTTTTATTATCACTATCGTAACATTCATAAATTTTCAAGTCTGCCATAGTTACTACCTCTCTTTCTATATTTATTATATCAGAGTTTTCGCGGTTTGTCAACTCCCAAATTCACCATGCCAAAATTCTTCTCGAATGTCATCCCACCAGGTATCAACCTCTTCATAGGTTACTAATCCAATAGACTGTGCGTACTGAACCGCACCAAGACAGAATGTACAATGTGTCTTCATTTCCTCACGATTTTTACACACTCTTCTAGTTACCGCTAATTCCTTATAACACCATTCTTTTAATTTCTGATTTTCGTTTCTCATACTCATTACCTCTTTCCTTGTTTCTATAATCATTATATCACATTATGGGAATAATACAATAGGCAAATTATACAAAAATCCGCGGCAAAAATTGTGCAAATTACCACTTGACAAAAAATTCGGAGCGCTGCGCTGGTGCGCGCTCCGCCATTATATCACATCTGCGGGCGTTTGTCAATATGTAATTTTACACAAAAAAACAAACTCCACGAAAGCGGAGTTTGTGCAAATCGACTAAGGTGACGAAAGCCAAGCCTTAATCTATGAAATTTTCTTATTTTTTCGGTTGTCTTTGCTCAATTAAGTCAATTTTGAATGTTTTTTCGCCAATTTTCACACAAATCAGCTTATTTTCTTTCACAATTTCAAAATTTCTACCATTTTCGGTCAATTTTTCGACAATTTCACCGAAAAGTGCCTGTTTTTCATCAGAAACCTTAATTTCTCTCGGTTTTTTCTCTTTTTTCTCGGTTTTGTCGATGGCACTTGCCCCATGGTCGATTTTGACTTTCTTGGCTTTTTCATCCAACTCGTTTTGTTCCTCGTTGTCAAGGTATCCTTCATCCTCAAGCCACATTTCGATGGCTTCTTCCCTTGTCAACTCCAAAACTTTCATATTCTTTTCAATTTCTTGGTCGGGAATGTTTACATTCTTCCCACTTAGTAAAGTGTACTTCATTTGGCATTACCCCTTTCCTTTTTTCTAATCTTATTATACACTATTTCGGATTAGTTGTCAACTACTTTTTGGGGGAAAGGGGCAAAGCCCCTTAACCCTAGATAGAGAAAACAGACTTTCTCTTATCAGTAGACTTCTGAACAGTGCCACCGTCAACAAGTTTCTTCATAAGTGCGGACACTTTCTGATTAGACAACTCGCCCAACTCGGCATTTGCGGTCATCAACTCGGAAACGGTCATAGCCTTACCACTCTCGGTCAAGGTGTCTACAATCACTCCCATAAGTCGTGCGTTTTCCGCATCATTTGCGGTTTCTTTCTTGGACTTGGTACCTGCCTTTTTGTCCAACAATTCCACTTCATGTTCTGCGAAAGCCACGATTTCATCTGCGGTTACAGTTACTTCCTCGCCCTTAGCCATAGCGATTACCTGTGCGAACATCTCTTTCTTGGTCATTTTCTTTTCCATAAACGATACCTCATTTCTTTCTGTGATTTGTTTTTGTTTACATATTTATTATATCATATCTTTATTAAGTTGTCAATAGGTTTTTGAAAGTTTTTTAAGATTTTTATTTGGTGGCGAATTGGAGTTAGCCTAGTGTCGACCCTAGTATTCTCAATCCCTACATCTCTCTTTCTTTCTATAACCATTATATCAGATAAAGGGTTAGTTGTCAAGGACTTTTTTCAAGTTTTTGAAACTTTTTTTAGTGGCTTAATTGCCTTTCCTTTATCTTATAATTTATTATATCATAAAATTTTTCAAAAATCAATAGGTAGATTTGCACAAGATTATGGGAAAATATTTGTGCAAAATTTTTTTCAAAAATCGCTTGACAAAAGTGCAAGAAGTGTGGTATAATGGAAATTCTGCCCGCGGCGACCCACCGCGGGCCGCCATTTTATCACATCTGCCGCACTTTGTCAATATGTAAAATCAAACAAAAAACACCTAGATTTCTCTAGGTGTTTTTGTGGAAAGTGACGATTGACTAAATCGCCTTGAAGTAGGACTTGCCCTTAACGACAGTCTTTTCTACTCTTGTACCATCCATGAGTTTGAACAGTGCGGAGATTTTCTGATTGGACAATTCAGACGCTTTCTCACTCGCTTTCTGAAACTCTGTAATGGTTACGGCTTTGCCAACCTCTACCAATTCTTCCCACAGAGTGTCCATCAATCGAACATTTTCCTCTTGGGTTTTAGTGGGTTTAGTACCTGACTTCTTTCTGTCAAGTAACTCGATTTCGTGTCTGATGAAGGCGGTCAATTCCTCATTTCCCTTAACTCCTTCAACCTCTAACAACTGGGTGAACATTTCTCTCTTTGTGATTTTCTTTTCCATAGTGAATACCTCTTTCCTTTCTGAAAATGTTTATTTGTTTTGTTTACATTATTATTATATCATTTTTTTATTTAGTTGTCAATAGTTTTTTTTTATTTTTTTTCTTGCGGTTGGTGTCCGCACTAGGCGAACACTTTCCGCAATTCCATTTCCTTTCTTTTCTTTTGTGGTAATCTCCAACAAGCCGAATTGATTTTTTTGTCTAATTTTTTATGAGTTGAAAAACATTTTGCCATAATTTCTACTTCAATTCTAACATCTTCCAAACCTGTGTGACTTTCCATAAATTCTACCTGTTTTGTCAGAAAACGGTAACAAACTTCCGCACTTGTCTGAATATTGTCTTTTTCAGATACAAATCCATTCTGTAAAGCGAATTTAATATAACTTGCGGAATTGAGTACCACTTGACAAGCCATGTGCCAAATACAGAAATACTCTGTACCGAATGGGAAAAACCAACGTATCATTGATTTAGAACAGTAGCGGATTACGTTGTTTAAGGCTCTTTTGTCAAATCCCATGTTATAGGCTCCGACTTTCCGCACTCCCCATTTTTTCATATCTTCTTTTATCTGTTTTCTGATATTGAAAATGGACTTGATTTCTCTTGTACCATTTTTCACATCTTCCCAATAGTTAGGAATTTTCTCGGCAAAATACGCGGATTTCATCATTTCGGGGTGGTCAAGGAAGATTTCAGCCACCAAAAAACTTCTTTCCACTACTATGTCACCATGTCTATTACAAATCGCATAACCAATATCGTATGGTAAAGGTTGTTCGATTGTGTTTGCGGTTTCTGTGTCGATTACTAAATACATTTCTTTTTTTCTTGCCATTTCTGATTTACCTCTTTCCTTTTGATAAGTCTATTATATCATGTTTGCCAGGACTTGTCAACACTTTTTTTATTTTTTTTCAAGGGGCTATCGGTCCAACTTTGCCGATAAATTGAGGTGGGTTACTGTCCTACGCACCACCCCTTGACAATTATTAGTATATCACACCCTAGCCAAAAACACAATAGGTAAAAGTGTACAAATTTTGGGAAAATAAACGTAAAAAATTTGTGCAAATTTCCTATTGACAAAATGTGCGGGGTCTGGTATAATGGTAAATTCTGGCCGCGCCGGTTGTGCGCGGCCCGCCATTATATCATATTGAAATTCATTTGTCAATATGTAAAAATAAACAAAAAAAATGAGAAAACCTTGTGCAAATCGCACAAGGCTCTCTCTCTACAAAGGAAGGAGGTCGAAACATAAGAAAATAAATGCGTCTGGTGGGATTCGAACCCACGTTATCACGATTAAAAGTCGTGTGCCATACCTCTAGGCGACAGACGCGGAGCGGACTAAGTAGGGCTCGAACCTACAACCCCACGGTTAACAGCCGTGTGCTCTACCATTGAGCTACTAGTCCATCTACCGACCGCCTATTTTTTAGGCGGTCTGTGTTTGGTTAAAGTGAGGGAGTACTCATTCTCACCGACACGGAAAGTGATTTCCTTTTGTGGATTTGCGACAGTGATTTTGTCAAAATCCCACTCGTCCTCTTCAAGAACACAGTGTCGGCTTTCCATTCGGTCAACTAAATATTCAAGAATTGCGACTTTTTCTTGGTCGATTTTCTTTTCTCTTGGTTTCCGCTCTTTCTTCTCGGCGGACTGTTCATATCTGCGGATTTCTTTCGCTTTGGCGGTCATCTCTTCTCCCTCTTCGCCAATGTAATCCGCTTGGTCATCTTCGTACAACTGTTCGGCTTCCTCTCGGCTAATTTGAAGAGATTCCATATACTTTTTAATCTGTTCCTCTCTTGTCATAATGATTACCACCTTTCCTCTTTGATAATATTATTATACCATAGCCGCCCGAACTTGTCAACACTTTTTTCTTGGGGTGTGGTCTTATTTTCCACACCCCACATCCGTGAGGACTACTCTACTACTTTGAAGTAGGACTTACCTTTTACCACGGATTTCTCAACATCCACACCATCCATCAATTTGAAAAGTGCGGAAATTTTCTGATTGGAGAACTGGCTCGCATACTCGCTCGCTTTCTGAAATTCGGAGATAGTTACCGCCTTACCAACTTTGGCAAGTTCCTCAACCAACTTCACCTTAATTTCCTCATTCTCTTTCTGGGTTTTGGTAGAACCAGACTTCGCAGACTTCTTTACCAACAACTCGATTTCGTGTCTGATAAAGGCTACCATGTCCTCATTGGTCTTTACTTCCTCAACCTCTAACAATCTCTCGAACATTTCCTTTTTAGTGATTTTCTTTTCTGCCATAACAGATACCTCAACTTTCTTTTTTGAATTGTTTTTGTTTACATTTTTATTATACCATATTCAGTTTTATTTGTCAAGAAAATTTTTTATCTTTTCTTTGACTTTTTTGTGGCTACCGCCTTGCGAACCTCTCGCATTTTTTCACTCCCAACCAAAGAGCCGATAGTCACGGAGTAAGTGGAATTCATACAAGATTTTTTCATAATCAATACTTCCTTTCCTTTATCTTACATATTTATTATAACATTTTTTTGAAAGTTTGTCAATAGTTTTTTTTCAAACTTTTCAAAAAAGTTTTTACTGGGTTTCACTCCGCCTAGTCCCTGAATTTACACACCCACGGGTTTTGGTCCACATTTATTACACGCACAACGGAGCGACCGTGCGAGAGAAACTCAAGCGGTTTGGTCTTATACTGTCAACTTGCGACACCGCTCTTCGCGGTTGCCTTACCTCGTTTCTATAATTAGTATAACATACTCGATTGAGTTTGTCAACTACTTTTTTAACTTTTTTGTAAGGAGAGGATTTTGGGGTTCTTCGTTACCCTAACACCGTTAAGCGTTACCTCTTCCTTACATTATTATAATACCACATCCCACACCAAAACACAATGTACAAAGTGCACAAAGTTTCGGGAAAAACTTTGTGCAGATTACCGGATCTTTTCGCTTGACAAAAATAGCCGAGATGTGGTATAATGGAAAATTCGGCGCCAGAGGTTCGCTGGCGCCGCGAGGAAAAAAGGCAAGACAGAAAAATCTGCCTTGCCTTTCTTTTATTTTGCGTCAATCAGTTTGAAAAATCCGTTGTCCGCATAGTGACTTAAAATACCACGAACTCTACCTAATTCCGCACCCATGACAATATCACCATTTTCTAAAGACAAAGTGCCTTTATATTTGCCGAGTGCCATTTGGATTTGATACAAGATTGTATCTGCCTGTGCGAGAATTTCTCTTTCCTCTACTGTTAAATTAGTGGTAACTACGTTTTCAACTCTTTCCATATTTTTTACCTTTCCTTTCCTTTTCTATGTTTTTATTATATCACTCGTGGATTACTCTGTCAAGAGTAAATCCACAAGTTTTTCGATTAAGTTTTCATTGGCATTGATTGTGTTACCTAAGTGCCAACCCTTGCGGATTTCCGCATTGTCATCTGCGAGGACTTGGTAGCCACCAAGTTTTCTAGTACAGTTGGCTTTTGTTGTGCCATACTTTACAAGATGGATTTCGTCAAAAGGAACATTTCTTTTTGCGAGCCATTCTCTTTTTGCTTTTCTGACGATTTCGTCATACTCTTTTGTGCTTTCTTTTGCGAGCCATGTGGTGATTGCGATTCGCCAACCCTGTGCTCTTAACAATCCCAATACCGCACAAAATGTATCCATGTCGTAAAGGGGTTTTGCCACGATGTAAGGTCTAGGATTTTCATTTCTTAAATCTTCCAACCATCCATCTACACCATACAAATCTACGAAAGTTCCATCCATATCTAATACTAAAGTCTTGTTCATCATACTCATTACCAACCTTTCTTTGTTTCTCTCTCTTTCTATAATTATAATACCATACACCTACTTATTTGTCAACTCTTTTTTAATAATTTTTTTTCACTTTTTATCATGTTTTTTGTAAAGAAATCAGTAAAATCATCTCCTTGCTCATCACAAACACTATACGCAATGTGTTCCATAACTGTCGCAATACCGTGCATAAATTGTTGGGAACCATTTACCGCGTCATACTCACCAATGAACATTCCGCAACCATTATTCAAAATATCGTTAAGCACTATTCTGTATGCTTCTCTTGTTGTATCACCCATGTTCCTTACCTCTCTTTCTATATTTAGTATAGCACGCCTTTCGGGATAATGCAATAGGTAATAATGCACAAACTTTCGCTCGCAAAATGGCTGAAACTATACACCTTGCACAAATTCGGCGCATCTCGCCCATAGGCGCGCCGCCAATTATACCATGCTTTTTAGTGGTTTGTCAATAGGCAAATTGCACAAAAATACACCGGCACCTTTGTACAAGATGCCGGCTTGTGTTTAAGCCTTAGCGACAGCCGCCACTCTCATGGCTTTCTGTTTCTCGCTTAACTTGATTGGCTCTTTAGGGACAGGTGTGTAAATGGCTTTGTAACCCATTCCAGACATCTGTGCCTCTCTCAAAGAACGAACCTCTTTTCCGTTGGTTAAAATGTAAGATACTCTTGTCATACTCATTTCCTCTCTTTCCTTTTCTTTATATTATTATTATACTACTTGCGATTGATTTTGTCAACCCTAAATTTCACAAATATTGTCATTATCATCATACTTCAAAGATTGCGGAAGCTCTCCGCCACTGATTTCTTCGGAAATATTATCCCATGTTTCATACGGGTGGATACCGCACTTCATACCATTTTCAATAGCCAATTCCATAATTTCATCAACTTCAAAAATGCCACCACAACAACCGCAAATAATTTCATCACCATAGGCAATTCCAACTTGCCATTCTTGTTCTAAGTCTAGAAACATAACTTGTGTAGGTTTATCAAAATTCATTTTGCTCATTGCCATTACCTCTCTTTCCTTTTCTATATTTATTATATCATTTTTTTATTAAATTGTCAACTACTTTTTTTGCCTTGCATCAGAGAGTTTTACTCTCTGATACAAAGTATTTAGCGTTGTATTTATTTACAATACCTTTTACAATGGCACTTTCTTTTTGTGTCGCACAATAGATGTTGAATGTGTACCATTTTCCAATATCTTCGCTCTTGTAAGGAATATTCATTTCTTCAAGAAGATTTTTTACAGTATTTGCGTATCTAGGTCGGAGAGTGACTTCCACTTTCCACAACTTGTCTTTTCTTGCCTTTTCTTCAAAGAATTTGACTACCCAAACACCAACAAGGTTACAAAGACCAACAATCAAGGCTTTTACCAACAAGGGCAACTCACACATCATGTAAACTGTAACTACTGTGTAAAGTGCGAATGTGATTGCGTTTACGATTGCGGCAATCCCTTTGCCACCTTTTACTGTGACAATACTTTTGATTGTCTGAATAATTACGTTTGCGATGTTAAGAATAATGAATGTTACTAATAAATTTGTGTTCATACTGAATACCACCTTTCCTTTGTTTCTATAATTATTATATCATTTGCTTTATTGTTTGTCAACACTTTTTTAAGAAATTACAAGATTTTCAATTCCTCTATCTTTTAAGTAGGCACAAAAATCATCTGCGGTTAATTCACTTGCTAAAGTGCGAATGTTGTAATCCTCACATAACACATACTCTTCCTTTACTTCAAAAGTCTTGATTTCAAAACGTCTGTAAGTAAGTGATACAATAAGTGCCGGATAATACAGATTGAAAACTTTATTGCCAAAAATGGTTTTGCGTACATTTCCATTGATAATACATTTATCAACTACATCACAAATTTCTTCAAAATCTGTCAATACTCTACTTTCAAAATTTCTTTCTTTGGCTTCACTTTCTTCAAGATACTGAAAACGTCCACTGCCAGTTCTCTGCCATTCTTTCTCACCATTTATTTTTACATACTGTTTTTTCTGATACACTCTCTTCATACTGAATACCTCTCTTTCCTTACCTTGTAAATACATTATACCATCTCTCCTTGCGAATTGCAACTGGCAAAATGCACAAAGTTTCGGGAACCGCAGACCAAAATATTTGTGCAAAAAGTCTATTGACAAAATGGCTGGCAGTATGGTATAATAAAATTTCGGCGGCTGAGGGCCGAACGCCGCCCACCATTTTAACATTTCTTCTCTTGTTTGTCAATAGTCATTTTCAACAAAAATAAAGAGCCAAGTTTGTGCAACTTGACTCTTGACTTTATCGTCTCAAATTGTTATAATAGTTGTTTACGTCTGTTGGCTCTTCGTCATTCAATCCTTTGAGTAAAACCTGACCTGTCCAACAACCATCATCATCGAGAATGGTAGTTACTTCCCAAGTCTGATTGGCTGACAACTCATTGATTAAGTAGACTAACAAAGTATTTTTATCTAATTTCATTACATCTTTCATTTTATCACCCCTTTACATATACTCTGCGAGAATATCTTCAAGCATTGCCAAGTCCGCAACTCCGAACACTGTAAACTCAAAGAAATCTTCATCAACATCTTTCCATTTACACATTGCTTGCGGAAAAGCCTTTTTTACAACCATTTCCAAGACCGCAGGACTAATTGTTTCATACTCAATAATAACTGTTTTCATACTGTTTACCTCTTTCCTCTTGTTTATACTCTTATTATAATGCATTGGGGTTGATTTGTCAACCCCTATTTGCAATTTTTTATTTTTGTTTTTGCAAGGTCATAACCCATGAATACAAGTGCTTCAATCGCAAATTTTATAGTTAAATCCGCAAATTCATCAAATTGATTATACTTTTTATTTTGTTCAATCACAAAAGTAAAATGGTCATTGCTTTCTTTCTCATAGGTAAGACCTTCAACTTGTGCCATTGAGCGGCGAACCCAACTTTCTACAAAAAGTAAATCCTCTTTAGTAATATTTTCAATGCGGATATATTTTCTCATTCGGAATTTATGTCCACTTTGACGTTCAATACTACCTCTGCGAGCGGAAGGCGTACATTGTGTCATGCCAATTTTAGTAATGCCATTTTTTCTTTGATTGGTGTAATTACCATTGTAAATATATCCATACTTTGCGTTCATTTTATTTTCCTCTTTCCTTTTGATAAGTCTATTATATCATGCAATGGGGTTGTTGTCAACCCCTTATTTCATTAAATTTTCATAAGTTTCCGCGATTTGTTTTTCTGTACCATTTTCGCAAAGGTAAGCAAACTCGATTGTTTCCTCTACCTCAAAACCAAACTTTGTGATTACTCTATCTAACATTTCCCATCTACTCATTTTTATTTCCTCTCTTTCTCTCTTTCTATAATAAGTATAGCATGGGTTGACTTATTTGTCAACCCCTTTTTTACCAACTTTTTACAATTCCTACAAGAGTTTTTGATTCTCTCATTTCTTTTTTAAGTCTTTCCAAAGTATTTACCTTTGTTAATCTAGCACCTTGGAACTTAATCTGAATCTCTACTCCATCAATGTTAATATCACCAGCCACGTTAAAAGGTACGTTGTCTTTTCCTCTGAAAGTCTGACCATTTAACTCATACACAAGTTTTTCAAATTCAACACCTTTGTTGTATTCGCCATCCATTACAAGAGATTCATCACCTAAGCAAATCGCACCTTTGCGAATCATCTGCTCTTTCATTGGATTGGTAAGGAAAAGCATTAAATTCTCCCAACCGCCTTGCTTTTTACACTCATGTGATTTAGTGATGTATCTAGGCGGAATCTCATCCATCTGAATCATGTAAAGGCGATGCTTGTAGATGAAACCTACGATGTATGCCTCTGCCGCACTGAATTTTCTGTAGTTTTTAATCATTGTTGCTTTTGTCATTGTTTTGTACCTCTTTCCTTTTCTTTATATTATTATTATACTATGCATTGACCTCTTTGTCAACACTTTTTTTTATTTTTTTTTCTTAGGCAAGCTCAAAGCCGTAAGGACAATGAGCCATGCCATCTTCGTCAAATACTACAACTTGAGCCTTGCGAAGTGCAACTTCAGCAGATACTTTTTTAGGTGCAGACCAACAACCAAAATATTTATATTTACGCATTACCAACTCTTGTCCTTCTTCAACTGCTTTCTTTAATTCTTTCATGTTTAACATTTTTGTTTACCTCGTTTCCTTTACTGTAATTAAAGTATAACACATCCCACACAGAAATGCAAGCAAAAAGTTGCACAAATTTCGGGAAGTTTTTATGCAAATATTTGTGCAATTTTTCTATTGACAAATTTGCGGCTACATGGTATAATAGAAAGTTCGGCGCGCCACGACCGGCCGCGCGCCAAGCAAAAATAAAAGAGCCTTGCGGCTCTGTGTTCTCATTAGTGTTCTATTATTCTTTAGTGAGGAAGTTACTTCAACGTTTTTAATATCTTCCAACACAAGTCTGACTTCTCTTTATTATGAGCAGTAACTTCTTCACCGGACACAAAGCCATGCATTGCCGCGTTCAGTAAATCAGACACTGACATAAATTGGAGGAGTAGATTTAATGCGGAGAGTTCTTCAATAGATAATCTCAACATTAAATTATTATCCTTTCATATTTATTTTCTTTTTATATTTTTATTATAACATAATTTTATTATCTTTGCAAGTCTTTCTTCTTAAGTGTCGGACTAAAGAGCCTTGAGTAAGGTTGCCGCCTAATAACGCCATTCTACTGTGTAGCCATTTGTTGCATCAGTATACATAACACAGAATTTAACTTTTGGATTTGCTTTTACTTTATTGTAGTAGTTAATCATCTGTCCCTTGTAATCAAAAGTCTTTTTCTTCATGTTTGCTACCTCTCTTTCTATAATTATAATACCATTTCTTATTGCATTTGTCAATACTTTTTAATAAAAAAGATTAAGTCTTTCGACTTAATCTTTGCTCTTTGGTCTTTGCCATTCACCTGATTGATACTTCTCTTCCTTGAGTTTTTCGTATCTTTCCGCGTTCTCTTGGGCAATCTTCTCCTTGTCATACTCTCTTACCTTGACCTTGGTGTAGCCGTATTGTTTCAACTCTCTGTTACCCCAATATCTTTTTTGGCAAATCTTTTTAATACCTTCATTTTTCAAGGCTTTGAGAAAAGCGTCTTTGCCGATTTCCGCAATCAATTTAGTATCTTTCTTAATGATACAACTTACTGGTTTGTATTGATTTGTTTCACACATTAGTGTTACTTGATATTCTTTCATCATACTGTTGTTCCTCTCTTTCCTTGTTTCTATAATAATTATAACATTATTTATTTACTTTGTCAATGATTTATTAAATAATTACTTATTCCTCTTGTGTTAATCTGTCTCTGTGAATATACATCAAAAGCTGTATCAACATCATAGTCAAAGTTGCCAAAACCTTTGCATTGAATACCTACCACATCTTCTACATCCATAATATCTCTATCATCGTACATTGTTAATACCTCCTCTTTATATTATTATTATAACATACATCTGTTTTTTGTCAACCAATTTTTCAAATCTTTTTCAATATTTTCTTCTAACAGATACCGACCCATCAGATTACCTTTTTTAGCAAAGCAATCAAGAAAATATACATTCAAAGAGTAATTATGAAATTTTCCTATCCACTCTAATTCTAAATAGTTATAAGTTTTTTTATAATCATTCCAAACTAAAGAAAGTCTGAATCTCTGTCCGCTTTTGTTGATATGTGCTACTACTATTCTTTCCATGTTGTTTACCTCTTTCCTTCTCTTTATATTATTATTATACTATGCAAGATAGAATCTGTCAAGTATTTTTTATTGTTATTTTGCACAAAGTTTTAGGAAAATATTATACAATGTTTGTGCAACTTTTCTATTGACAAAAAGTTGCAAGTTATGTTACAATAAAAAATTCGGAGCGTTTGGCTCGCCCACGCTCCTAGCAACGATGTAACAACTACGCAGCATTATCAAACAACTACCGGGTGGTATTTCGGGAAAAATAAAAGTTGCATTTGTGAAAGAGGTTTTGCCTCCGCAACTCAGCCTCCAAAAATTTTTTCA
>JAEIGA010011149.1_pt1 | contig 13649 bp, 6 predicted proteins | sample 9270691 | NCBI WGS metagenome assembly JAEIGA01 (sample SAMN17057246, study PRJNA624740) | gut metagenome | biome: biome; isolation source: fecal sample | host: Bos grunniens | place: China: Xizang | collected 2019
AGTAGGGATTACATACTCAAAACCTGTGATCTTTGTGATAGTCTCCTTAAGCTGGAAGAAAGATGAAGAACCTGCATAGCTCTCGTCACCCATCATCATAGCAGCCCACTGACGGTCGCTCATCGCGCCTGTACCTGAGTCTGTGAGACAGTCGATATATACCTGATCTGACTTAAGCTGGAAGAGGTTGTAGTCTGCCTCCTTGATCCACTATTCACGCTCCTCACGAGTACTCTTGCGAAGAGGTTCCACCATCTTGATCTTGTACGATTCTGCAAAAGGTAATTCCATAATCATTAGTATTTTATAAGGTTATTATTATGATTTTTCTTTTATATAGCCTTCAAAGGTAATGATTTTTAATCAATAAATATAATTATTCTTAAAGTAATGAAATCATTGCTCAATGTACCGCTAAGGAATCCGGAATCGACACCTTATAGTATGTCGATCCGTATCCCGCCCAATATCCGTATCCGCTGCTGACATTCGAACGGATTTTCTTGCTTACAGGAAACAATGGATTTCTCGAAAGAGCCAATATATCCTCAAAATCCTCCCAATAGCAGAACGAATCATAATCGAGAGTACAGAATCTTATGAGCACACAATCTTCCGAAGAATAATAGATCTTGGATGCCGATGAACCGAATTCCGGAGAAAATGCTCCTCGGACTATCACTTCCGCGACCTCATCCTTGATAACGGAATCATCAATGAGTCCTAAAAAGGAAGAAGTGTAGATACTGTCCTTATGCATTCTTTTAGTAAAGAACTTATAATAATCCTTGCTGTCGGGATCGTCTCTCAAACCTGCTCTGATGGAAAACTCTCCATCTGAGGAAGGCTGAACCTTCACCCATTCAAGGGGCTTGGACTCCGGGATAGTGGTCCGGGCTGTAACAGTCCTTTTACTATATTCTACAGTCAACGTGTATGTTTTTCCGGATTCTCCTTTGAGTCTGGACGTAGTATACACATAAGGTGGAAAATAATCATTATCCATCTTTCCAGTGAGCACGACATCTCTTTCTCCGTCCGAAACAGTGACCTTGGCCCACCTGATGATATGATCCTGCATTTCATCCCAATACCTGTAATCCCCTGTAACCGGAACGGTACTTGTCACTATGACTACAGGATAACCACCATCCTCGATCCATCCTTCTACAACTATCTGAGGCTCATAGTCATACATATCAGGAAACGAGCATCCGGCAGCTGTAATCAAAGCCAATAATATGATGATCAACTTCTTCATATTCAGAACTTATGATAATAAGAGATGGAAGGCATATATATCAAAGGTATGGATCCGTTGGAGAAAATGAATCCCTTATCATCCAGAAACAGCTTGTACATAATGTCATTATACCTTCCAAGTACATTATAAATGGAAAAATTCACTCCGTTCTCCTGCCTGTCGTTCTTAATGAAGCTACAGCTTACCGACAGGTCAAGTCTAATGTACGGACGCATCCTGCGGGCATTGTGTTCGCCATACTCGGCAACAATCTGCCCTGAAGAAATATAGAAAGAACGGGGAGCAGTAAAGGGTAATCCGCTGGCATAGACAAAAGTACCTGAGTAACCCCATCTTCCTGACTGATAGGAAGCGACAACATTCAGATCGTGTATCCTTTCGTGATTGGCCGGATAGAGTCCCTGATACTCAGGATTGTCGAAACGACGCACGGCACGTCCCAATGAGTAATTGATCCATCCTGTAAATTTCCCGGACTGTTTGTGCAGCATCAGATTCACTCCGTAGTTCCAGCCCTTTCCTCTCAGAAGATTCTGATTCAAATCGTACTTCGAAAGCAAAAGGTCCAGAAGATCACCCTTATATTCGATCTGATCATACAGTATCTTTCCGAAAGCGCCTGCCGAAAGAGACAATGCTCCATTGAAAAGCTCGGCTTCATAAGAAAGATCAGCATACTGGGAACTTTGAGGCCTGCCATATCTTCCTGAAAGTATCCAGAATTCCACAGGAAGTCCGATATTCGACAGACCTGTCTGGAATATATGCTGACGCCGCCATCCATATGCTGCCCTGAGCTTTCCGAACCGGTACATATCATAAGAGACAGCTATATCCGGAAGAACTCCCCAATAAGGTCTGGTATCCGGATTGGCAAAGAATGTTCCTTTGACAGAAGCTTCCATAGAAAGTCTGTCTGTAACCTGCAAGGTATATCCGGCAGATATCGACGCTTCAATTCCTTTCTGCAACGGAACAGAGGCATCACCCGAATTCAATACTCCTTCGATATGAGGGTTCTGAGGCATAACATCATACAGAACTGCCTCGGCAGCAGATTTAAATCCACCCCACCTGAGGTTTCCTTTATAACCGAAAGACCTGATATGAGAAGGTAACTGAGCGACAGCATCGTCCTGCACGACACCTACATACGATTCATAGCCGGAATAAAAGGCTGTATGCCTGTGGCTGAAATCATCATTATTGTGTTCCCAATGGACACCTCCCGCAAGATTTCCCCAATCCACAGAAAGATCCATATTGAAATTACGCTCTACAAGAGCTACCCTGTCGTTTCCAAAATATAGATCGAACCAGACCCGGTCCTTGTCAGTGGGAGTGTAAAGATACGTGAAATTCAAATCACCGAAACGGTACTCTAAATCACTGTCCATTACTTTCATCCAGCTATCATAAAGAAGATTGAGGTATGACCCTCTGGCAGAGAATCTTATATGAGATTTGTCACCAAGTCTGAAACCTAAGGAACCTTGGGACGACATAAAGCTGGCATCCAGCTCACCTGTCACCTTCTTATCCAATGTATCAGGAAGGCTCATCATAACCCTGCCACCCAGACGGTTTGAAGGAGAGGATTCGGAATAGGTCATCCTCCCATAATGAGAAGGATTGAAGACTGAAAAAAGGCCAAGAAGATGATTGACACCATACACCGGAATTCCACCTAAGGATATGTCGTTGTGAGCATTGTCACAACCTTGTATATGAATGCCGGAATCACATTCGGAATTGGTCTGGACTGCCGGAAGCAGGCGTACGAATCTTATGGGATCGGTATTGCCAAGCAGCTTGGGAAGATTCTGGAGTTTACCGACATCTACATTGACTGCATCTTCATAAGAAGAACTAAGCATAGAGTTATGTCTTGCCGATACAAATGTCGTGCTGTCCAGATACATATATAACGAATCTGTTTGCGCCCCTGTCTCCGGCGCAAAAAACGGAGACAGAAAGAGCGCAAACAGTAAAACAAGTCTGAAAAAACTAGTCGAAATAATGCTCGAGCATTGTTTCATACAAATTCAGCCAGAGCTCGAAAGAGCTTTCAAGTCCTGTAAACGAGTCCTCATCAAAGTACTCGTAGAATGCATATTTCGATCCGTCAGGGAAAACGATTATAGGCTCAAGTTCATACCAGGTGTCTCCATAATAATCATCTTCCTCCACGAAATAATCCATTACTATTTCTGCCTGAAGCGAAGCTGTCATATCATAATAGAGACCCACTTCAAAATAATTGTTTATATTGTCCAAAGCACGCTCCGCCTGATTATCATTTTCCGCATCCCAGAAATTCTCCACATTCTCAGCAAGGCTTACAGCATCCGAACACTTTCCTCTTACCTGAAGTTTTCCAAGAATATCCAGATAAAAGTCGAAATTCTTTGCAAGTTTACAATCAAGATAGGTATATGTGTCGTATCCGCCACTCCATTCATCATCCTCTGTAATCAATTCAGCCTTTACATCTCCGGAGAACTGTCCATAGACAATCACATCCTCTCCTTTCTTCAAAGCATATGTCACAGCAGCCTTTCCTGTTGCCGCATCATAACCGCTCTTGCCCAGAACAACCGAATGTCCGTCAATGGTGACTGTGGCAGTAATATAGAAGCAGTCCATAGTAATATCTACTCCATCTGCACTGAAACGATTCTCAAACACGAATACAGCTGAAGCAAAGTCCTTTCCGTTCTTTGTCACAGTGAGATTGATCTTTTCAGGAACCTGCACTTCGAAATGGTAGTGATTCTTGCTGTGAACCATCACATAATCGTCCACCCAATATCCGCTCTCTTCATTCCAATATCCGTTATAATCCTCATAACCATATATCTCGTCATAGGTATAAACAGCTTCAGTAGTCTTGCCCGAAGCACTGAGCTCCACTACATAATTGTCCTTGCCGAGAGAGAACACTACCTTGGTACCATCATAATCCTCGCAAGTGGCAGATGTAGCTCCGAGAGTGAGAAGTCCGTGAATATCAGAGAATTCAAGGAATGCCTCCATATTCCAGATACGGTGAATCTCACCGTTCTTTTCTTCCTCTTTATCCTCAAAGAAGAACATATCCTCACCACGCTCCTCGCAGTACTCGAAGAACGGATCCCAATACTGGTCGTTTACATTATCGAGGTAAGTCTCTGCGAATTTATCCCCAAGGCTGAAAAATTCCTCGAACTCCGCAGCCGGATACACATCCATAAAATTTTCCGCAACTTCTTCCAGCTTCACCTTCTGATCGTCTGGTGTCAGAACCTCTCCACCAGGATTTGGAGCAGGAGGATTAGGAAGAATCGGATCCGGATCCAGTGTCGAATCGGTCTTGCCACAAGAAGCCATAGCAAATATTGCAGCAATCAAAAGAATTGTCTTTTTCATATTGTTATTTATTTAGAATCTGCAAATGTAATTATTTTATTGAAACCTTAGCGACAAATCCTCCACCAGGCATCATCCTGACATTGAGTTTTCTGTCTGCAGGAAGGTCAAGAATCACCTTCCTGTAGTCGCAGGCTGCACGGTCGGCATTGACTCCATCTTTGTAGAGTTCCACCTTGTATTCTCCCTCTGGAAGGAAGCTCAGATCGAGCGTCAGTTCACGAGCTGACCAGTCTGTCATCGCACCCACATACCAGTCTGTTCCGCTTCTGCGGGCCATTGCGATATATTCTCCTACCTTTCCATCGAGTCCGCGGGTCTCATCCCAAACTTCCGGTACAGCAGCAATGAAGTCTGTGCACTCCTTTTCCTTCATATAGTTAGAAGGAGAGTCGCAGAGCATATTGAGCGGTGAATCGAAGATAACATATTGGGCGAGCTGACGGCAGCGTGTACCCTGGCTCATTGCCTCGGAATTCACAGGACGATAGTTGCCGCGGGTGGCATTGCGCATTGCACCCTGAGTGTAATCCATAGGACCTGCCATCATACGGATGTAAGGAACAGTAACATCATATGTCACCTGATCGACTGTTTCCTGAGACCACTTCATCTGCTCCAGACCGTGTACACCCTCATAATTGACTACATTAGGGAAAGTTCTGTGAAGACCTGTCGGCTTGTATGTTCCGTGAAAATCCACCATAAGCTGATACTTTGCCGCAGTCTCCGCAGCCCTGCGATGGAAATCCACCATAAGCTGATCGTCGTGATCCATAAAATCTATCTTGAATCCCTTGATTCCCATCTGAGAGTAATGCTTGCATACATTCTCCATATCGCGGTCGAAGGCATAATAGCCGGCCCAAAGGATAAGTCCGACGTTACGCTCCTTCGCATACGCGGCAAGTTCTTCAAGATCAATTTCAGGAATCACCTGTAAAAGATCAGCCTGAAGATTTACCGCCCATCCCTCGTCAAGAATCACATATTCGATTCCGTGCTCAGACGCGAAGTCAATATAGTATCTGTAAGTAGCATTGTTGATGCCTGCACGGAAATCCACACCATAAAGGTTCCAGTCATTCCACCAGTCCCAAGCCACCTTGCCCGGCTTCACCCAGCTCCAGTCCGTTGCAGGATCAGCTGGCGAAGCAAGTCTGTAGACCATATCATTGTCCGCCATCTGAACGTCTTCCTCAGACACAGCCACAATTCTCCAAGGGAAATAAGTCTCGCCCTCACACTCTGCGATATAATCCTTACGGTCCTTGACCAGCATCTGGAGCATATTGTGTCCACCCTGTTCTCTTTCAGCAGGCAGCTGTGCAAAACGACCTTCAAGCTTCTTATCTGCGTCCCCATTGTAAATGTGCATTCCAGGATAATTGAGAAGGTCAGCCTCGGTAATTACGATCTTCTTGCCTTGAGGGCCGTCGATCATAATAGGAAGAAATGCCATACGGTCCTTGTTCCAGGCAGAAAGAGGGGTGTACTCATAAGTATTCTCGAACGAATTGAAGAACTGAGAATCCAGAGTCTGAGTATGCTGACAGACATAAGGGACCCACATATTCCAGTCCTGAGCGAAATTGAAATTAACGAATTCCTGCTCTATCTGATACGCGTCCTTAAGGTGCGATACGAACCTGTAGGCCATACCGTCATCATAGGCACGGAAGATCAGGGAGAACTTCTTGAACCTCAATGTCATTTCATTGAATTCATCCTTGACCTCAGCCTTCTTGTAAAGAACCGTCGGAATGGTCTGTGAAACGCTTCTGCGCGAAACTTTCCTGACCGGCTGGATGCCTCCGAAAATTTCACCGCCGGTAGTAGCCATCGAAATGACGGTCTTGTCCAGAAGAATATCTTCTCCGTGGGTCAATGTGTAGGAAATACCCTCTCCGGCCTCGACATTCACCTGAAGTCTGCCATCTGGTGATTTCAGTTCGTAGTTCTTCGGTGCGGCAAATGCAGATATAGCAATGAGCAGTACCGCCAATGTGGTCATCAGTCTATGCATAATTATTGTTTTTAGATTCCTAACTGTTCCTTCATCGAACGCAGCAGGTCAAAGGCCTGAAGCGGAGTCATATTGTTCAGATCGGCGCTGTCAAGCTGATCCTTGAGGGACGACAGGAGAGGGTCCTCCAGCTGGAAGAACGAAAGCTGGAGAGACCCGTCGCTCTCGACGCGACCTTCCTTGATATTGTACGGTTTGGTCATCTTGCCCTTCTTCGACCTGGCGCCCACTACCGCATTGTCCTCTGAGTCGCATACAATGCCACCAGAGGCCCTGTCGCCAGCTTCCAGAGCCGCGAGGGTCTTCTCCGCTGACTCCAGCACCTGCTTCGGCATACCGGCCATACGGGCCACGTGAAGACCGAAGCTATGGGCCACTCCACCCTCCATCAGCTTGCGCAGGAAGATCACATTCTTTCCCACTTCCTTTACGGCAATATGATAGTTGCGGACGCGTCCGTATATTTCTTCCAAATCGTTAAGTTCGTGATAATGAGTAGCAAACAATGTCTTTGCGCCATCTCCATATTCGTGAATGTACTCTACGATCGCACGGGCAATCGACATACCGTCATAGGTCGAAGTACCTCGTCCTATCTCATCCAGAAGCACCAGTGAGCGCGAAGAAAGATTGTGCAGGATCATCGAGGTCTCGAGCATCTCCACCATAAAGGTCGATTCTCCGCGGGATATATTGTCCGAAGCACCCACACGGGTGAAGATCTTGTCACAATAGCCGAGGACCGCATCCGAAGCCGGAACGAAAGAACCCACCTGAGCCATCAGCACGATCAATGCTGTCTGACGCAGAAGGGCAGACTTACCGGCCATATTGGGACCGGTCAGGATGATGACCTGCTGCTTCTCATTGTCCAGATATATGTCGTTCGGAACGAACTCCTCGCCGGCCTGCATCATTGTCTCGATCACCGGATGGCGGCCTTGCTTTATATCAATGACCTTGCTTGAGTTCATCTTCGGGCGGCAGTAGCGGTTCGATACAGCCAGATCGGCAAATCCGCTGAGTACATCCAGACGAGAAATTATGCGGCAGTTCTTCTGGATCATATATATATTGGACTGTATCTTTGCGACAAGCTCCGCATATATCTGAGCCTCAAGGGCATAGATACGCTCCTCTGCGCCCAGGATCTTCTGTTCGTATTCCTTAAGTTCTTCGGTAATATATCGTTCTGCATTGACCAGAGTCTGCTTTCTGATCCATTCTTCAGGTACACTGTCCTTGTAGGTATTGCGGACTTCGAGGTAGTAGCCGAAGACATTATTGAAACCTATCTTGAGCGAAGAGATGCCTGTGCGCTCGATTTCGCGCTGCTGCACCTCGAGGAGGTAGTCCTTTCCGTGACGGGCGATCTTCCGAAGTTCGTCCAGTTCCTCATTGACCCCGGAAGCTATGACATCACCCTTTCCGAGCTGGGATGCAGTCTCGGGATGCATTGTCTTTCCGAGATATTCCAGAAGTCCGGCACAGTCTCCCATCCTTCCGATCATATCGTCGAGGGCCTGCACTCCCTTTCCTGCGCAAAGCTTCATTATCGGCTCTGTCTGGCTCAGGCCACGACGAAGCTGCATCACCTCGCGTGGCATTATCTTACCCGCCGCAGCACGGGAAATGATTCTCTCCAGGTCACCGATGTCGCCTATCATTGTCTGGATACGTGTCAGATCTTCCTGATTATCCACGAAATGCTGGACCACTGAGTATCTGTCTTCCAGTTCCTGCAAGTCCATCACCGGCATTGAAAGCCAGGTACGAAGCATTCGGGCTCCCATCGGCGACGAACATTTGTCCATCACCTCCACGAGGGAAGTACCCTCCTTTCCTGCGGTAGAAGAGAATATTTCCAGATTACGGAATGTGAATCGGTCCATCCAGACGAACGCCCCTTCATCGATACGGGAAATAGAACATATATTGCTCAGTTCCTTGTGCTGGGTCTGTTCCAGATATATAAGCAAAGCACCGGCAGAAGTGATTCCAAGAGGGAAACCGTCGATAGCGAAACCTTTGAGCGAATCCACTCTGAGCTGTCTCTTGAGCTTCTCCACCGAGCTGTCGTACACGAAGGCCCATTCTTCCAGAGTGGAGATGTAGTAATGGTCACCGTATCTTTCCTTAGTGCCTTTTTCGTATCCTCTCGGCACGAGAAGTTCTTTCGGAGCAAATGAACTGAGAAGGGTGCCGATGTAGTCAAGGCTTCCCTCCGCCACCTGGAATGTACCGGTAGACACATCGAGAAAAGCTACTCCACATTTATCCTTGAAGAAAGTCAGACCGGCAATGTAATTGTGCTCCTTCTGTTCGAGAAGCTGCTCGCGAAAAGCCACACCCGGAGTGACCAGTTCGGTGATTCCACGCTTGACTATATTCTTGGTCAGTTTCGGGTCTTCAAGCTGGTCACAGACAGCCACTTTATAGCCCGAACGGACAAGTCTCGGAAGATATGTTTCAAGTGAATGGTGAGGAAATCCCGCCATAGGTATCGCTCCCGGAGTCGCACTGGAACGCTTTGTAAGCACTATGCCGAGAATCTTGCTGGCAATCAGCGCATCATCTCCGTATGTTTCGTAAAAATCGCCGCACCTGAACAGAAGCACTGCTTCCGGATGTTGAGCCTTCATTGCGAAGAACTGCTTCATCATAGGGGTTTCGGTCGGTTTCTTTTCTGCCATTTTTTCTGAATTTTATAATCTTACAAATTTACCGCTTTTTTTAATAAAATGAAAGTTTTAGTCATCGGAGGAGGACTAACCGCTGATAATCAATGGATTACGCTATCTACGTGCCGGTAAAAGTGGAGCACGCAACTCGTACAAAGAGCTGATATACAAGATGTTGTGCTTCTCCTGTTTTTGTTCGTGGATTTTGCGTATATTTGCAGGATTATGAAAAGGGTGCTGATCATATCGTATTATTGGCCGCCGACAGGTGGTTCGGGAGTGCAGCGATGGGTGAAATTTGCCAAATATCTGCCGTCTGAGGGATGGCAGCCGGTGATTTACACCCCTGAGAACCCCGAGCAGCTTGCAGTGGATGAGTCACTTGCAGCAGAAGTGCCGGAGGATGCCGAGATCGTGAAGACCCGAATCATCGAGCCTTATGAACTGTACAAGAGGGTTCTGAGACGTTCGGGACACAGCAAGGAGGCAGTGGAGGTCAATCCGGTCAACGCCCAGAACAAATCCCTGCTGCAGAAAGCGGCAATGTGGATTCGAGGCAATCTCTTCCGTCCCGATCCCCGATGTCTTTGGATCGGACCGTCAGTGAGATTTCTGAAGAAGTACCTCGCAGAGCATCCCGTTGACCTGATCGTAAGCACGGGACCACCGCAGTCTATGCATATGATAGGCCTTCGACTCTCTCGCGAAACAGGGCTTCCTTGGATCGCCGATTTCCGGGACCCTTGGACCAAGATATTCTATTTCAAGCACTTATCAATGACTTCTGCCACTGAGAAATGGCATAGGAAGATGGAGAAGAAAGTGCTGGACGAAGCTTCGGCAGTGGTAGCTGTATCCCCATTGGTACAGCAGGAATTTCAGGAGATGACCGACACTCCGGTAGAACTTATAACCAATGGCTTCGACGAATGTGATTTCTCGTCGGAACAGTGTACGGAAGCATACGGCGGAGCATCAGAGGAATTCATAATCACGCACACGGGACTCTTCGCTGCTGACGGCAATCCTACCGTCCTTTGGGATATGCTTGCAGAAAAATGCCGGACTGACGAGATCTTTAAGAAACTATTGAGAATCAAGCTTATAGGAAAGACTGACGACCAGATTCTCAAAGCCTTGACAGACAGAGGACTGGAAGATTCGATGATCAATATGGGCTATCAGCCGCACTCCGTAGCAGTCGAGCAGCAGAGACAGGCCTCCCTGCTCATCCTTCCGCTTAGAAAGGAACCTGAGTATAAGGCAGTCCTTCCGGGAAAGCTTTTTGAATATCTCGCATCGCAGAGACCGATCCTCGGCATAGGACAGCCTGACGGGGCAATGGCAATGATCGTGAATGAGACCAGAACCGGAACCGTCATTGACTGGGAAGACAGAAAAGGATTGACTCAATATATTGAACAATGCTGGGAGAGGCATCTTGAAGGAAGGCTCAGCACTGAAGGAGCGGATCTTTCACGATTCACCCGTCGCAGCCTGACCCGCCGGATGGCCGTACTTTTTGACAGAGTGGTGATTCCCGATCAGGTCGGGAATGACGGAAATATCGGAATGAAATCAAGATAAAATTATAAACAAATATCGTCATTGCCGGCTCGACCGGTAATCTACAGAAAAATGAACAGACAATTATTGAAAAACATCGGAATCTATGCAGGAATCTTCCTGCTTTTCGTAGTATTGGCTTACGGCTACACTCCTCAGGTACTTGATGGTAAAATTGTGAACCAGAGTGACATAGCATCGTGGAAAGGTATGGCCAACGAGGCTATGACATACAACAAGGCCAATCCTGACGATCCTACAGCCTGGACTAACTCGATGTTCGGCGGTATGCCTACCACAGCCACCATCGACAGTTTCGAAGGGGACTGGACCGACGCAATATATGACTTCCTGCTTACTGGAAAACGTCCTGCCAGCTACCTGCTTCTGGCCCTGATCGGAGGCTTCCTGCTGATGCTTTCACTCGGAACAAGCAAGGTTATGGCCGTAGCGGGAGCAATCGCAATAGCATTCTGTTCATACAATATGCAGATCATCCAGGTAGGACACAATACGAAGATGCAGGCCATCGCTTACTTCCCTTGGGTGCTGGCGGGAGTGATATTCACTTACCGTGCAGCTATGAGAGGCTTCGCTGGTGCGCTGGAGGGCAAAGGTCTGAAACATTGGCTGCCGCAGACAATATTGGGCGCAACCCTATTCGCATTCGCCCTCAGTATGCAGATAAAGGCCAATCACCCTCAGATCACCTACTACCTCGCCATCGTCATCTTTGCATACGCCATCGGCCTTTTCATCTATCTGTGCATCAAGAGAAAAGATCTCATCAAGAGATTCTTTGCAGCATCGGCATTCCTGCTGGTTGTCGGCTGCATCGGCATCGCCACCAATGCTAACAAGCTCATTCCGACATACGAATATTCGAAATTCACAATGCGTGGCGGTTCGGAACTTTCCTCAGACAGCGACAGCCATAATGCGAAGGGACTTGACCTGGACTACGCCACAGCCTGGTCATACGGAATCAATGAAATGCCTAATCTCCTGATTCCTAACTTCAATGGAGGATCATCTTCCGGAGAACTCCCGCTGGATTCCGAAACAGGAAAACTCCTGAAGATGGCCAGTCAGCAGAACCTGAAACAGACGATGAAGCACCTGCCCCTGTATTGGGGTCCGCAGCCATTCACCGCCGGTCCGATGTATATGGGAGCCATCACCATCTTCCTATTCATCCTCGGACTCATCCTCTGCAAAGGACGCGAGAAATGGTGGCTTGTCGCCGCTGTAATCACCACTGTCTTCCTTGCCTGGGGCAATCATTTTATGTGGTTCACCAAGCTCTGGTTCAACTACGCCCCTATGTACAATAAGTTCAGGACAGTGTCAATGGCATTGACAGCCCTGCAGGTGCTTCTTCCTATGCTTGGATTCTATGCCCTGGACAAGGTGATTAAAGAAAAATACAGCAAGAAGGAATTTATGAAGGCCGGATATATCGCATATGGAATCAGTGCCGGATTCTGCCTTCTGTGCGTACTTATCCCTGGCATTGCCGGAACTTTCACAGGTGCCTCGGATGCAGGAATGAACGAGATGATAGTGGATGCTCTTATCACTGACCGTCAGACACTTATGGCTAAGGACGCCATCCGTTCTCTCATATTGATATCCTGCGTATTCGGACTGCTGGTATGGGCATTCAGGACCCCGAAGACAGACGCTGTGGGAAAGAACGGCTCGTTCGTACTCAAAGGAAGACTGACAATAGCAGCAGTAGCCGTGGCATTGCTTGTATTCTTCGACCTCGCCGGAATCGGAAAGAGATACCTCAACAAGAGTCATTTCATCACTCCGAAAGATTTCACCGCACATTATGAGCCACGCCCTGTAGACGAGATAATCCATCAGGATACAGATCCGGACTACCGTGTCCTCGACCTCAGTGTAAACACTTTCAACGACGCCATCCAAAGCTATCACCACAAGTGTATCGGAGGCTACAGCCCTGTCAAGCTCCAGAGATATCAGGACCTCATCGACAGATATATAACAAAGGAAATAAGGGATATATATGGAGCAATGGAAGGTGCTGCGACCGTACAGGAAGTAGCGGAGGCACTGCCTGAAACAAAGGTTGTGTCAATGCTCAACGGCAGATACATCATCCTTGACGGCAATATCTCTCCAGTGGTCAATAAACACGCCTACGGCAACTGCTGGTTCGTGAATTCCTACATTCCGGCAGCCACTCCAGACGAGGAAATCGCCCTCCTTGCTCATACAGACCTGCGCAATACCGCAGTGATCGGGGACGATTTCGCCTGGGCTCAGGATGCGATTGTCCGTAATTCTGCAGATAATAAAAAGAACCCAATCGCGACAGAAACTGTCAGTGAAGAAAACAGAGACGTAACTGTCATTGCGAGGAGCGATAGCGACGTGGCAATCTCCCCACAGATCCAACTGGCCCACTACGCCCCTAACGAACTCCGCTACTCATTCAGCACCGACACCGAGCGTGCAGCAATATTCAGCGAAATATATTATCCAAAAGGATGGAAGGCCTGGATCGAGCCGGCAGGAGCCTACGGAGAAGTCCGTAACGGACACTATCATCCAAGCGGTGAGGGACGTCCTATAGAGCTTTTCCGTGCAGACTGGATGCTCCGCGGAGCAATGATCCCATCGGGCGAAGGCCAGCTCATAATGCGATTCGAGCCTGACTCATACCAGGTGGGAG
>JAEIGA010011150.1_pt1 | contig 13649 bp, 13 predicted proteins | sample 9270691 | NCBI WGS metagenome assembly JAEIGA01 (sample SAMN17057246, study PRJNA624740) | gut metagenome | biome: biome; isolation source: fecal sample | host: Bos grunniens | place: China: Xizang | collected 2019
GCTCGTAATAGTATTGACAACCCATTATACACTCGTCGCGGTAGTTCATTCTCTCTCAATGCTCAATTAACCCCTCCAGCATCGCTATTTAATCCTCACACAAGCGCAGAATGGGATGCTCTTAGCAAAGCAAACACTACCGAAGCGAAAAAAGAGCTTTATAAATGGATTGAATATTGGAAAATCAAATTCCGTTCACGCACCTATACCCCACTTACCGACCCTTATGGACAATGGACATTGGTGTTGATGACTCGTGCCGATATTGGTTTGCTTGGCAGTTATAACAAAAGCCTAAAATCGCCATTTGAGACATTCTATGTGGGTGGTGATGGTATGACTGGTAGCTATACTTATGCAACCGAAACTATCGGTCTCCGTGGTTACGATAATGGGCAATTCACTCCATGGGGTAAAGAGGGTTATGCATATACTCGATTTGGGTTGGAACTCCGTTTCCCATTTATGTTGCAACCCACAACAACCATCTATGGTTTGGCATTTGTTGAAGGTGGTAACGCATGGCAATCGGTTAAAGACTTCTCGCCATTCTCGCTCAAACGCAGTGCTGGTGCAGGTGTGCGCATCTACCTCCCAATGGTGGGTATGATGGGTATCGACTGGGCATACGGGTTTGATAAAGTCTATGGACAAAAAGGTGGTAGTCACTTCCACTTTATCCTCGGACAAGAGTTCTAAAAAACATTTATTGACTAAACTTTTCTTACTCACGATAGTCTTACTTTCAAGGAAACAATTAAAACGACGAAATCATGAAGAAATTAACACTTGTTTTATTTATTGTAGCATGTGCATTCACTGCATCGGCTCAAAAATTTGCGCTCGTTGATATGGAGTATATCCTCAAAAACATTCCTCAATATGAAATGGCAAACGAGCAACTCAACCAACTCTCGCAACGCTGGCAAAAAGAGGTGGAAGCAAAATTCAAAGAAGCCGAAACATTATACAAGAACTACCAAGCCGACATGGTGTTCTTAACCGATGACCAAAAGAAGAAGAAAGAGGAAGAAATCACCTCAAAAGAGAAAGAAGCAGTTGACCTTCGCAACAAATACTTTGGTCAAGATGGAGAATTATCAAGCAAACGTCAAAGCCTTCTAAAACCAATTCAAGAAGATATTTATAATGCCGTTAAGAAAGTGTCGGAAGAGAAAGGTTACCAAGTAATTTTCGACCGAGCATCATCGGCAAGCATTATTTTTGCATCGCCACGCATTGATGTAAGCAACGAAGTATTGGCTAAATTAGGTTATTCAAAATAAATAAACTAACTTTGCAATAACAAACTCTACATACTGTATTTATAACTAAAATCACATTATACGAAAATGATTAAGAAAATTCTTCTCGCAATCATGATTGCGGTTCCAATGTGCGCAATGGCACAAACTAAAATTGGTGTTATCTCTGCTGACTCAGTGTTTCAAGTAATGCCTGAAACTGCTCAAGCACAACTTCAACTCCAAGAAAAGTCAAAAATGTATGACGGCGAAATCAAGAAACTCCAAGAAGAGCTTCAAAAGAAATATGCCGAATTCCAAACTTTGGAAAAAGATGCTAACACTCCTGCTTCAATCAAAGAACGTCGTGTGCAAGAAATCCAAGAATTGGATACTAAATATCAACAATTTATCCAAACAGCAGAACGCGATATTCAAATGCAACAACAACAACTTCTCGCTCCTATTCGCGAAAAGATTATGATTGCAATTAAAGCTGTAGGTAAAGAAAATGGCTTCACTGCTATCTTCCCCGAAGGTGCTGCTATCTACACTGGTGATGATGTTATTGATATCACTCCATTGGTAAAAGCTAAACTTGGTTTGAAATAATAAAACATTCAACAATATCTCCAAAACGGATAGAGTTTTTGCTCTATCCGTTTTTTGTTTTTAGAAAGAGATTTCATAAATTTGCAGTATGAAACGATTAAGTGAAATGCCTGGACCTATTGGTGTATTTGATTCGGGATATGGCGGGTTGACCATTCTGAATGAAATACAACGCGTGATGCCCGATTATGACTATATCTATCTCGGGGATAATGCGCGTGCACCTTATGGCACTCGCTCGTTTGACATTGTGTATCGTTTCACGCTTCAAGCAGTAAATTATCTCTTTGAGCAAGGGTGTCACTTGGTTATTCTCGCTTGCAACACTGCATCGGCTAAAGCCCTACGCTCTATTCAACAAAAAGATCTCCCATTAATTGATGCTAATCGCCGTGTACTTGGTGTGATTCGTCCTACAGTAGAGAAAGTAGGAGAATTATCAAAGAATGGCAATATCGGAGTTTTTGGCACTCCTGGCACTATACAAAGCCAATCATACGATATCGAAATAGCCAAACTTCATCCTGAATTTCACACCTATGGCAATAGTTGTCCTATGTGGGTACCATTGGTAGAAAATCGTGAAGCCGATAAACCTGGTGCCGACTATTTCGTGAAACAAGAAGTTGACAACCTATTTGCTCAACAACCCGACATCGACACAGTGCTACTTGCTTGCACTCACTACCCATTGCTTTATGATAAGATTCGCCAGTATGTGCCAGAGTCGGCACAAGTGATTAAGCAAGGGGAAATTATTGCTGAGAGCCTTATTGATTATATGCAACGCCACCCCGAAATGGATGCTCGTTGCACTCGTGGAGGTGTCACACAATACCTCACAACCGAAAATGCTTCAAAATTCTCTGAAATGGCAAGTATTTTCCTCAATCGCCCCATCTCTGCAACTCAAATTGAGTTGAAATAATCCATCAGAGGCAATTCTCTTCCACTGATTATACTATTGTAAATGCGTAACGCCAAGAGAGAGTACACTTAGGCGTGTGGTAGGTGACACTCTATGTATTTCCTCACAGCAAGCAAGAATGGTAGCGCCAGTAGTAATTACGTCGTCAACAATAAGAAGGTGTTTTCCCTCTATTGCCACAGCATTTTTCACTTGATAAAGTCCTTTGGTGTTTTCCCAACGCTCATAACGATTTTTGCGAGTTTGGGTGCTATGTCCACGGCTTGCCTTTAGTGCATCAACCTTTTCTATTCCAGTAGCCTTACACAAAGCGTTTGCCAATACCTCACTTTGGTTATACCCACGATTTAATCGTTTTAACCAGTGCATGGGCACAGGTGTAATCATATCAATATCATCGAAAAATTGGCTCAATCTTAATTCATTAACAAACTGCGTTGCCAACTGATTGATTATCGCTGGCCGATTGTTATATTTGGCCATTTGTATTAATCGAGCGTAATTGCTATCTCGATAGTAATAGAAATATCCAGTAGCCTTTTCAATGGGAGCCTTTCCCATTAATCGCTGATGAAGAATATTGAAATTTTCGAGATGCAATTTAGTGCGAGGCATATCAAGATTACAGTGCAAACATATCAACTCCTCTCCTCTTGCAAGTGAACGACCACACACCTCACACACCTTAGGAAATATCACTCGCAGAGCATCGTCGCCCCATTCTTTCAACCACGTTAAGTCCATCGCGAAGGGTCCTTTATAATTTGAGCTATGAGCGATGGTTCATATCCTCGAGATGCGACCGAACGAAATAGTCGAGTGCGTCCTTCATAAGTGTCAACATCTTTTGTGATAGAGGCTTTTGACTTTATAACCGACACTAATATCTCTTCATATTCTTCGGCGTCAATCGTTTCTAATGCCGATGTTATATCGCAACTTTGAATACATTTTGAACGCAAACCATACACAATTTTTATTCTACCCCACCGATTAAATCGGTATTTATCACGACAATATGCCACAGCAAAGCGTGCATCGTCAACAAAACGTGTTTCAATCAGTTGCTTTATTATTTTATCACTGTCGGGTGAAGATATTCCCCATCGATAAAGTTTTTGACGTAGGTCATAGGAACACTGCTCCGACTGCGCACAAAGTGTCTCAAGACGCATCAATGCATCTTGGGGAGTAATTGTTTTTTTGCGTTTGGGAGTTGTTTCCATTCTACATTATTTTCTTGCGCAAAGCATGCGTTTTCGTCCTTGCATGTCGTTGATTATTTCAATATCCTTGTAGCCCATGCCTCGCATCATCTCTACCATTTCAATAGCAAACAATGGATTGATTTCATAATATATATGCCCACCTTGAGATAATGTCTCAACCGCAAAAGAGGCTATCGCACGATAAAATCGTAATGGATCATCATTAGGCACAAATAGAGCTGTAGATGGTTCATAGTCAAGCACACTGTGCTCCATATCTTTTCTCTCATACTCGGCAATATATGGAGGATTGCTCACTATTATATCATATTTTTCTCCTCTTTTTGGTGTCAAAGACAATGCATCACGACATTCAAAATTCACTCGTGTTTTGAGCATCTTGGCATTTTCGCATGCCACCTCAAGAGCCGGTTGCGAAATGTCTATCGCACTCACTTGTGCAAATTTCAATCCTCGTGCAAGAGAGATTGCAATACACCCCGAGCCGGTGCCAACATCCATCACTCGCAAATCTTTTTCTTCGCCATGGCGCGAGATAATAATATCAACAAGTTCTTGTGTTTCGGGACGAGGGATAAGAGTATCGGGGGTAACCATGTAACGATTTCCCTCAAATCGCGCCCAGCCAAGCACATGTTGTAATGGTTCTCCCTTCTCAACTCGTTCCACTACAGAATCAATTTTGCCAATAACAAAATCGCTCAGCACCTCATTGCCTTTAATAAGCAATTCTACTTCTGAATAGCCCAATATATCATCAATAATATCACGAGCCATCCAATAAGCCTCACGCTCACCCACTACAAGAGTAAGACGACGTTTTATTTCTCTATTTTTTTCTAATAGTGTCAAAGTCTTAATGTTTATTGTACAAAGTTAGTGAAATTATTTTATCATAATTTGTTATTCACACTAAAAAGTCTTTAGTTGTAAGCACAATTAAAATTAAAAAGCAATATTATTGACAATTTTCCACAAAAACTATTGCATTTATAACAAAAAGATTATATCTTTGCACAAAAGATTAAAATTTATCACAAAAACATGACTTTTAATGTAACATATCATCATTTTCATCATCTCATTCTCTAATGGGAAGCATGGTGACGTAAATATGTTAAGCTCATTTCATAACTAACAAAAACACCAAGCCGGCTTCCTTTCATTAAGGCAACCGGCTTTTTAATTTAGATTATAATAAAACTACATAAAACAATGGAAACAAAACTCAGAATTGCAGTGCAATCAAAGGGACGCCTTTATGAGGAAACAATGGAGTTACTCTCAGAGGCTGGTGTGAAAATGACTTCAGTAAAAAGAACTCTACTCGTGTCATCACGCAACTTCCCTGTTGAATTACTTTTCCTTCGCGATGATGATATCCCCGAGTCGGTGGCTATGGGTACAGCCGACATTGGGATAGTGGGATTAAACGAAGTACTTGAAAAGGATAAAGCCGTAGAGGTTATCAAAGAATTGGGATTCAGCAAATGTCGTCTATCTCTTGCAATACCCAAACGTGAAGAATACAACGGAGTAGAATGGTTTAACAATCGCAAAATTGCTACTTCATATCCCATAATACTACAAAAATACCTCGACGAAAATAATATAAAAGCCGACATACATGTCATTACTGGTTCGGTTGAAATTGCTCCTGGCATCGGTCTTGCTGATGGCATTTTTGATATCGTTTCTTCAGGTTCTACCCTCGTGAGCAACAACCTTGTAGAGGTCGAAAAAGTACTTGATTCACAAGCTGTTCTCATCGGATCGAAGAAGCAACAACTTTCTGAAGAAAAACAAGCAATTCTTGATGAACTATTATTCCGTTTTGATGCTGTAAAAGCTGCCGACGGAAAGAAATACATATTAATGAATGTGCCACGCGAGAAACTCGATGATGTGTTGGCAGTATTACCTGGTATCAAGAGTCCAACTGTGTTACCTCTTGCCAATGCCGATTGGTGCTCGGTGCACACTGTATTGGAAGAGAAACGGTTCTGGGAAATCATTGGCAAATTGCGCAATGCAGGTGCCGAAGGTATTCTTGCCCTTGATATTGAAAAAATGGTATTATAACCCTTATCCCAACTACCTACAATGGACATCATAAAATACCCTCCACGCGATAAATGGGATGAACTTTCACAACGTGCGTTAGCCGACAAAGCCAATGAGGTAAAGGGAATCGTTGCCGATATCATTGCCAATGTTGCACAACGTGGCGACGAGGCAATATTGGAGTATGAGCAACGATTTACAGGTGCCACACTCAATACTCTTGCCGTAACCGAGGAAGAAATTGCCGAGGCTGCATTACTTGTGAGCGACGAACTTAAAGAGGCAATTAATACTGCTCGTGAAAATATTTATTGTTTTCATAACGCGCAAGCAACCGAGGTACAAGTAGAAACTGCTCCTGGAGTAAAGTGCATTCAACGCCAAGTTCCTATCTCAAAAGTGGGATTATATGTACCTGGGGGCAACTCTCCTCTATTTTCAACAGTATTGATGCTTGCTGTACCTGCTGTTATTGCTGGATGTGAAGAGATTATTCTTTGTACTCCTGCTGGCAAAGATGGCAAGATTCATCCTGCTATTCTATATGCAGCAAGTGTTGCTGGTGTAAGTAAAATATTCAAAACTGGTGGTGCGCAAGCCATTGCTGCAATGGCTTATGGCACAGAAACAATCCCAGCTGTATATAAAATCTTCGGTCCTGGCAATCGTTTTGTTACCGAAGCTAAACGCCAAGTGAGCGAGAATCGGGTAGCAATTGATATGCCTGCTGGGCCATCGGAAGTATTGGTCATTGCCGACGAAAATGCCAACGCGTCATTCGTTGCATCTGATTTTCTTTCACAAGCCGAACATGGTCCAGATAGCCAATCTATTCTCGTTACATCATCTGAAAAACTACTTGAACAATTGCCTATCGAAATTGAAAACCTGCTCAACGTATTGCCCCGTCGCGAAATGATGGAAAAATCATTAAGTCATAGTCGCATGATATTATTCAGCACCGATGATGAGGTTATGAATTTTTCTAATCATTACGCACCTGAGCATCTCATTATCAATCATAAAGACGCATGGGGATTGGCTGCAAAAGTAAAAAATGCAGGGTCGGTATTTGTGGGACCATATTCACCCGAAAGTGCTGGCGATTATGCATCAGGAACAAATCACACTCTACCTACATCGGGCTATGCTCGCACCTATAGTGGTGTAAATCTTGATAGTTTTACAAAAAAAATAACATTCCAAGAATTAACTCCACAAGGCATTGCTTCAATAGGACGAGTAGTAGAGGTTATGGCTGAGAACGAAGATCTTCATGCTCACAAAATGGCAATGACATTGCGCATAAAATCATTAGAAAACAATTGATATAATATATGTCACTCAAAGAATTAGTAAGACCAAATATATGGAATCTTGAACCATACACTTGCGCTCGCAATGAATTTACAGGCGAAGCTCGTGCATGGCTTGATGCCAACGAAAATAGCCGCATCGATGGACTCAACCGCTACCCCGACCCATTGCAATGGGAGGTAAAAGAGCGATTGGGCGCAATTCGTGGTATTGATGCTTCGCGCATTTTCCTCGGAGTGGGGAGCGACGAATGTATCGACATAGCATATCGTGTATTTTGCCGCCCAGGAATTGATAATGTAGTGGCACTCAAACCCACTTACGGCATGTATCAAGTGTGTGCCGATATTAATGATGTGGAATATCGCGAAGTGAGTCTCAACGAGGATTTCACACTTAATGTTGATGACGTACTTAATGCCACCGACGAAAACACCAAAATATTATGGATTTGCACCCCCAATAACCCCACTGGGAATGCGTTCCCTCGCGAGCAGTTGAGAGAAATCTGCACTCGTTTCAACGGAATTACGATTATCGATGAGGCTTATATTGATTTTTCGCCAAAGGGCTCGATGATAGAATATCTCGATGAATTCCCTCGCATGATTGTGATGCAAACTTTCTCAAAGGCATGGGCAAGTGCAGCAATGCGATTGGGTGTTTCGTATGCATCGCAAGAAATTATTGAAATTTACAACAAAGTAAAATATCCATACAACATCAATATCCTCACTCAACGCCAAGCACTTAAAGTGTTAGATGATATTGATAATATCAATCGTATCACTAAAGAGATTCTTGATGCACGCAACTCACTTGTTGCCGAAATGGTAATGCTCGATGTGGTTGAAAAAATCTACCCATCTGATGCTAACTTTATGCTTGTACAAGTAACAAATGCTAATGCAATATATGCTTATCTTCGCGACAATGGCGTGATTGTGCGCAATCGATCTCGAGTTCATTTATGCGGCAACTGCCTCCGTATTACTGTGGGTAGCGATGAAGAAAATAAATTATTAATAGAAAAACTTCAAGAATATGGCACAAGATAAACAACGAGTGTTATTTATTGACCGCGACGGCACTCTAATTGTAGAGCCACCTGTTGACTACCAAGTTGACTCGCTTGAAAAATTGGAATTTCTACCTGGTGTAATGCGCGCTATGCACCTCATTGCCACTCGATTAAACTATAAGTTGGTAATGGTTACTAATCAAGACGGATTGGGAACCGACTCATTCCCCGAAGACACCTTCTGGCCTGCTCACAACAAGATGTTAAAGGCTCTCGAAAACGAGGGAATCGTATTTGACGATATCATTATCGACCGCACTTTTGAGCATGAGAATAAACCCACTCGCAAACCTGGCACTGCCCTATTGACTGAATATCTCACCGGCAATTACGACCTCGAAAATTCGTGGGTGATTGGTGACCGCATGAGCGATATGAAACTTGCTGAAAATCTCGGGTGCAAAGGTATCTATATTAACGAAAATGCGTTCAAATCATGGAATGATATTGCAAAATTCTTGCTTGATAATGAACGCCGTGCGCATGTAACTCGCAATACAAGCGAAACTCAAATTGACATCGAACTATCACTCGACGGCGAGGGCAAATGTGAAATATCAACTGGGTTAGGCTTCTTCGACCACATGCTTGAACAGATAGGTCGCCACTCGGGAATGGATATGAAGATTAACGTGAAAGGAGATTTGCACGTTGATGAACACCACACTATTGAGGACACCGCCATTGCTCTTGGCGAGGCACTACGCATAGCCCTTGGCGACAAGCGAGGCATTGAACGATATGGATTTACACTCCCTATGGACGATTGTCTATGTACTGTAGCTCTCGATTTTGGTGGACGACCTTGGCTTGTGTGGGAAGCCGATTTCAAACGCGAAAAAATAGGTGAAATGCCCACCGAAATGTTCCTACACTTTTTCAAGAGTCTCAGCGACAGCGCTCGCATGAATCTATTTATCCGCGCCGAGGGCACTAACGAGCATCACAAAATAGAAGGTATCTTCAAGGCTCTCGCTCGTGCAATAAAAATGGCCATTTCGCGTGATATAAACAATTATTCTTTACCTTCAACTAAAGGAACATTATAACCTAATGATACTAAATATTCTTCTTTTAATAGGTGGATTGGTTCTCATCTTACTTGGAGCCAATGGTCTTACCGATGGAGCTTCATCGGTTGCAAAAAAATGGGGTGTGAGCGACCTTGTTATTGGTCTCACAATTGTTGCCTTTGGCACGTCAGCGCCCGAATTAGTTATTAGTTCATTATCTGCAATTAACGGCAGTGCCGAGTTGGCAATTGGGAATGTGGTAGGTAGCAATATCTTCAACATTCTCATGATTATAGGGTGTGTGGCTCTGGTGATGCCTATAAAAGTAGAAAAGAGCATTATGAGCAACGAGATACCATTGGTGATTCTATCGGCTCTTGCTATGTTGTTTTGCGCTAATGACATTATTCTCAACGGAAGCACAACCAATCTCATAAGCCGTGCCGATGGGCTAATATTGCTACTATTCTTCGCAATTTTCATGCGCTACACATTCTCTATTGCCACAAAAGGAGACAGCAACGATAGTACTGAAAAGGTAAAAACCATGTCGGGGTTGAAAGCCACACTTTATATCCTTGGAGGTCTTGCTGGATTGATTTTTGGTGGTCAGTTTTTTGTTGATGGAGCAAGTGGAATTGCTATTAGTATGGGGGTAAGCGAATCGATTGTGGGGCTTACAATTGTTGCAGCAGGGACATCGTTGCCCGAACTTGCAACTTCTCTCACAGCAGCATTCAAAAAGAATTCAGGCATAGCAATTGGGAACGTAATTGGTAGCAATATTTTTAATTCATTCTTCATTTTGGGTTGTGCATCTACAATTGCACCGCTGCCAATGGGTGGCATCACAAACTTTGATATGTTCACGATGGTTGGGGCAAGCGTGTTGTTCTTCATTGTCGGTTGGTTATTCAAAAAACGCACCATCACACGCATTGAAGGTGGATTACTGGTTGCTTGTTATATCGCATACACCACATACCTTGTGATGCAAGCAAATTGATATTTAATGCATTAGTATCTAATAAAAGTTTTCAATAGTAAAAGCGTGCGAAGCACGAGAGAGCATAGCGATATGAATAACCGGGGGTAAGGGCAAAGCCCGATACCCTCGGTTATTGTAATGTACAATATATGCGTCTGACAGACGCGAAACAAGCATATTGCATATTTTCGGACATTCGCGTCCTCCGGACGCCTGATGAGGGGAGGATTCATATTCCGGGGGTTTCGCTTCGCTCAACTCCCGGTTATTCATACACTTCGTTTTCCCGTGCTTCGCACGATACATTCGCAACAAAGCAGCAAACTACTATATAACAAGGCGATGCGTCAACGCTTGACACATCGCCTTAACTTTTATATCAATCTCTTTATTATTGCGCTAATTCGTATATTTGGCGAGTTTCTACGGCTGATAAGCGATAATAACCACCTATTACCTCACCTTTATTTTCATGAAGTTTATGCACTAAAAGGTCAAAATCGGGATTTTCAATACCAAGTTGGCCGAGGGTAATAGGCAATCCCAATGAAGCGTAGAATGCTCTCAATCGAGCAATACCTTCGAGGGCTGCTTGTGTGTCGTCGTCGTTAACCACATCCATCACACGGCGAGCAAATTGCGCCCCCTTTGAGGGATTGTGAGTTGCCATAAATGTCATCCATGCAGGAGTCATCACAGCCAAACCTGCGCCATGAGTTACGCCATACACTGCGCTCAATTCATGTTCCATAAAGTGTGACACCCAGTCTTCTTGACGACCTGTGCCACAAATGCCATTATGTGCTAACGTGCCACACCACATAATATTGGCACGAGCATCATAATTTTCGGGCTCTGCCATAACGCGAGGTGCTTCTGTAATGATAGCTTTCAACACCCCTTCAGCAACACGGTCGGTTACCTCGGTTTCGGGTGTATTGGTAAAATAGCGTTCAAAGATATGAGCCATCATATCGGCAATACCACTCGCTGTTTGATAAGGAGGGAGAGTAAATGTGAGTTCAGGATTCATTACAGCAAATTTAGGGCGCAAAGCACTCTCAGTGCGAAGACTGATTTTGTGCAATCCATCGAGTTTTGTGATTACTGAGTTCCCTGAACCTTCACTACCAGCAGCAGGAATTGTAAGCACAACACCCACAGGCAATGCCTCCTCTACAATCTTCTTTCCAGCATAAAAGTCCCAAAAATCACCTTCGTAAGGCACTCCACAAGCAATCGCTTTCGCAGTATCGATAGCCGAGCCACCACCTACAGCAACAAGGCCTGTGAGATTTTCACGGCGACACATTTCAATACCTTCATACACTCGGTCATCGGTAGGGTTAGGCAACACACCACCAAGTTCAAGGTATTTAATGCCTACTGCATCGAGTGACGCTTTTACTCTATCAAGAAGGCCACTACGCACTACTGACCCCATGCCATAAACGAGCAACACTCGGTTAACACCCATCCAACGAGTTAATTCACCTGTTTGAGACTCCACACCACGCCCAAAGACATATCGCGTGGGGGTATAGTAATTAAAATCATTCATAAGTTATACGTTATTTGTTTCGACAAATATAGTGATTTTTATGCATTCACAACTCGTTATTGAAATATCTTCTTATTTTCATGGTGTTTTAGCATTGTTTAAGCGTCAAATAGTGCGAAATATGAGATTTTGTGCTTATTTTTGTAAAATAATATTTTGTAAAGCACTGATGGCAGATGAATCATTAAAATTATCAACCGAGCAGAAATTGCAACAACGGCTCACACCGATGCAAGTTGAGTTCGGAAAAATGCTCGAAATGACTGGTCCTGAAGTAGAGGACGAGGTGCGACGTGTGCTTGATGAAAATCCAGCACTTGAGCAATGTGATAATGATGAACGCCAACAAAATCTCACCGAAGACTCTGACGAAACATTTAACGAAACGGCCGAAGATGTGCAATTGGCCGACTATCGTGATGAAGATGACATACCTGCCTATCGATTAGAAGCTCGCAATCATAGTGCCGACGACAAGTATTATGAACCAGTTGCTGTTGACTCAAGTGATACTCTAATTGAGATGCTTGATGCTCAATTAATTGAATATGACTTAGACGATACTCAGTTTGCCGTTGCCCAATATATCATTGGCAATCTTGATGACAACGGCTATCTCACTCGCAGCATCATAGCAATTTGCGATGACTTGGCTTTTAATGCCGGACTTGATATCCCTCTTGAAGAGGTAAAAAATGTGTATGAAATAGTAAAAAGTCTTGACCCTGCAGGGGTGGGGGCTGTAGATTTACGCGACTGCCTATTGCTTCAACTAAATAGAAAAGAAAAAAATCGTTCGACTCAAATCGCGATTGATATTATAAAAGATTATTTTGATCTTTTCTCAAAAAAACATTACGATCGCATGATGAGTGCGCTCGGCATAAATGCCGACGAGTTGAGAGACGCAATGCATATTATCACGTCGCTAAATCCTAAACCTGGCAGCCTGGTTACAGGAGGAAGTAGCGACCGCACTCGCCATATTATTCCCGATTTTAATGTAGAAGCCGACCCCGACAATGGAAATATCACATTGACTCTACTCAATCGCATTCCCGAATTGCAAATTGAAGCAACATTCTCGGAAGAAGCATGCGAAGTGCCTTCAAATGCATCACGCAGCCAACGCGAAGCTGCTACATTCATAAAGCAAAAACGTGATGAGGCAAGCTCTTTTATAAAAATTCTCAAGATGCGCCAAGACACTCTTTATCGTGTAATGTCGGCTATTGTAAAACTACAACGAGAGTTTTTCATGACCGATGATGAGAGTCGCATTCGCCCCATGATTCTAAAAGATATTGCAGCAATTACAGGGCATGATTTATCGGTAATTTCACGTGCCACTGCAGGAAAATATGTGATGACTCAACGTGGAATTTACCCATTAAAACTATTCTTCAACGAGCGTCCGATTGAAGATGAAGACACCTCATCGCACGAGATTTTTGCAGCATTAAAAGAGATTATCGACAACGAGGATAAACGTAAACCATTGAGCGATGAAGCCATTACTAAAATACTCACCGAAAAGGGGTATGATATTGCTCGACGCACAGTGGCTAAATATCGCGAAAAACTCGGATTGCCAGTTGCTCGCTTAAGAAAA
>JAEIGA010011151.1_pt1 | contig 13649 bp, 13 predicted proteins | sample 9270691 | NCBI WGS metagenome assembly JAEIGA01 (sample SAMN17057246, study PRJNA624740) | gut metagenome | biome: biome; isolation source: fecal sample | host: Bos grunniens | place: China: Xizang | collected 2019
AGTCCTGTCATAATTCAAAAAATTAAGAGGCACAGACCTTATGGTCTATACCTCTTAATTGGTCCGAGTGACAGGACTTGAACCTGCGGCCTCTTGACCCCCAGTCAAGCGCGCTACCAGCTGCGCCATACCCGGATTTATTTGAAATTGGGGGATGTGTTTTATAATTAAGTTTTCTTACGTTTTCGCGCGCTACGCTTACTCTTGCGGTGCCCGACGTCTCGATACTACCGTATCTCGCTTGTCGACCGCTGCGCCTTTTCGTTCTCCCTTAATCTTCCACAGGAAGCGGTCGAACTCAAAGCTACCAGCTGCGCCATACCAGGAAATATGTAAATTTCAAACTTACACGCAAGTAGTATTATACCACGAAATTTTAATTTGTCAATAGAAAAAAGGTTGCCTTTTTAAAAAATCAAGGCAACCCCTTATTTTTTAAAAATTAGTCAGCAAAACCGGATTCAACCAATGCTACAAGACCGTCAAGCGCTTCTTTTTCATCAGAACCGTCAACGATAATCTTAATAGTTGTTCCGCCAACGATACCGAGTGACAAAACGCCCAAAAGACTCTTAGCATTAACTTTTCTTTCATCCTTTTCAACCCAAATTGACGACTTGAATTCGTTTGCTTTTTGAATGAAGAAAGTTGCAGGACGAGCATGTAAACCTACTTGATTATGAATAACAACATCTTTAACGCACATTATAAATTCTCCTTATCGGTAAATGGTGTTTTTAATTTACATTGTTATTATACCACATTTAATGCAATAGTCAATTCTTTGTGAAAAAGTTCTAATATTTATCCAACAAATCGGCATTTTCACTGTCTTGTTTTGTGCAATTTTATTACAATATTACAATTCACCTTCGAATTTTTTCAAAAGTTTTTTATCTTTTTCATCAATATCTTGTGGTTGCAACATATCAGGACGCTTCTCCATTGTTATTTTAAGCGACTTACATCTACGCCAATTTTCAATATTTTTGTGATTGCCCGAAAGCAAAACAGGCGGTACTTCCCTTTCCATCCAAACAGGTGGACGTGTGTATTGCGGATATTCCAAAAGTCCGTCAAAATGACTTTCTTCACTAAAACAAAGTTCATCCGACAAAACACCCGGAAGCATTCGACAAACAGCATCCGCTACACACAAGGCAGGTAATTCGCCTCCTGTTAGCACAAAATCACCAATTGAGATTTCTTCGTCAACGATTTCTTCAATAACACGTTCGTCAATACCCTCATAATGTCCGCATAAAAGTACCAATCGTTCAAGTTTTGACAACTCAACCGCTTTTTGTTGGTTAAAAGTTTTACCCTTTGGCGACAAATAGACAAGGTGGGGTTTTGCTTCGTTTTCGTTGTAAAGCGATTTATAAGCATTATAAATCGGCTCGGCAGCCATAACCATACCCATACCGCCACCGTAAGGCGTATCATCAACCTTATTATGCTTATTGTTCGCATAATCACGAATATTGGTACAAACTATCTCAACCTTTCCCGCTTTTTGCGCTCTACCAATAATACTTTCATTCATTACGGTTTCACACATTTCGGGAAAAAGAGTTAATATATCAATCCTCATCTTCGAAAATTCCTTTCAGAGGTCTTATAACTGCCGTTTCTTTATCAACGTCAACCGATACCAACACGTCATCGATAGCGGGAATTAAATATTCCTTACCATCTTTTTTAATATGCCAAACATCGTTAGCACCTGTTTGTGAAACGTCAGAAATCTCGCCCAACTCTTTATTGGTATCTGCGTCATAAACCTTTATACCAATCAAATCGGTAATAAAGTATCTGCCTTTTGGGAGTTTCACGTCCTTACGGTCGATATAAAGAACTGTGTTTCGAAAACTTTCAGCGTGTTCGATAGTGTCTACACCACGAAAAGCCACAAGCGATATATTACCATGGGGTTGAACCTTTAAAACGTTCAACTTTTCGTTGCCGTTTTGGTCCAAATATAAATATTTAAACTGTTTTAGAAAATCGGGACTATCTGCCCAAACCTGAACACGTGTCATACCTTTAACACCGTGAGTCCCAACGATTTTTCCTACTTCAAGATATCTTTTTTTCATAATTTCTCCTATGTAAATACCCCCAACGTTGTGGGGGTATGCTTACACTAGTTTTAGTCGATTTCAACTGCAACCTGAACGCCTGCTTTATTAGCAGCGGCACGCATTACAGTACGAATTGCCTTAGCAATTCTGCCTTGTTTACCAATTACACGGCCAACATCATTTTCAGCCACTTGCAAATGAAAAACAATAACACCTGCTTCATTAGGTTGGTCTTCAACTACTTTTACTTCGCTTGGGTTTTCAACAAGACCCGAAGCGATTGAAACTAATAATTCTTTCATTTCTTACCTCACATAAATTGCTTTAAATTAAAGAACGCCGTTCTTTTTGAGTAAAGCTTTAACTGTATCGGTAGGTTGAGCACCGTTAGCAATCCATTTCTTTGCTTTTTCGCTGTCAATGTTTACTGCTGCAGGGTCCTTAGTGGGATCATAAGTACCGATTTCTTCGATAAAACGACCATCACGAGGGAATCTTGAATCAGCAACAACTACACGATAGAAAGGAGCACGTTTAGCACCCATACGACGAAGTCTGATTTTAACTGCCATTTACTACACCTCCAAAATTAGAATATATTTTTAAAGATTTACTATCTTAAAAACCAAATCCACCGGGCATATTCATATTGCCCATACCACCCATTCGGCGCATCATATTACGTTTGCCGCCTTTTGAGTTCATTTGTTTGAACATTTTTTTCATTTGTTCATACTGTTTCATAAGTTTATTTACTTCTTCAACAGTAACACCCGCACCTGCGGCAATACGCTTACGGCGAGAGCCATTTAAAATATCGGGCTTTGCACGTTCTTTTTTAGTCATTGAAGTGATAATTGCTTCAATTCTAAGCAGTGCTCTATCATCAATATCGGCATCTCTAACCTGTTTTTCCATGCCGGGAACCATTGAAAGCAAACTTTTTAAAGAGCCCATTTTTTTAATTTGCCTGAACTGGTCGAGCAAGTCATTTAAATCAAACTTGTTTTCGGCAAGTTTTTGAGCGGTTTTTTCGGCTTCCTTTTCATCGATTTCGGTTTCAACCTTTTCAATGAGAGAAAGCACGTCTCCCATACCTAAAATACGAGAAGCCATACGGTCGGGATGGAACTCATCCAACTGGTCAAGTTTTTCACCCACACCTGCAAACATAATTGGTTTGCCGGTTACCGCTTTAACCGAAAGTGCCGCACCGCCACGGGTATCACCGTCAAGTTTGGTTAAAATAACACCGTCAATTTCAAGTATATCATTAAACGATTTTGCGATATTTACCGCATCTTGACCAACCATTGAGTCAAGTACCAAAAGTATATTATCAACCTCTACCGCTTGTGTTATACGGCGAAGTTCATCCATAAGTTCGGTATCGATATGAAGTCGACCCGCAGTATCCAAAATCACAAAATCATGACCGTAGTCTTTAGCGTGAGCAATTGCTTTTTTTGCTATAATTTCGGGCTTTTCGGTACCCATTTCAAAAACAGGTGCCTCAACCGCTTTGCCCACAACCTTCAACTGTTCAATAGCGGCCGGACGGTAAATATCACAAGCTACGAGCATTGGTCTGTGACCTTTGGCTTTTAAATGCTTTGCAAGTTTTGCCGAGTGGGTAGTTTTACCCGAACCCTGAAGACCGCACATCATAATAACGGTTGGGATTTTATTAGAAATTTTAAGTCGTGCTTTTTCACTGCCCATCAAAGCGGTAAGTTCGTCTTTTACGATTTTAATTACCATTTGTGGCGCAGTTAAACTTTCCATTACGTTTTCACCAATACATTTTTCAGTAACGGTGTTTGTAAAGTCTTTTGCAACTTTGTAGTTAACGTCGGCTTCCAAAAGTGCTAAGCGCACTTCACGCATAGCCGTTTTTACATCAGATTCCGAAAGTTTTCCGCGAGAGCGTAATTTTTTAAAAACGCCTGCTAATTTGTCTGATAAATTGTCAAACGCCAAAAAACTCACACTCCTTACAAATTATTTATAATAGAAATAATACTATTTATTGCTTCTTTATCGCCTGAAGAATATTTAGCCGAAAGTTCTTTTAAATCCAAAAACTTTTTACAATAACCACACTTTTCTTCAAGTTCTAAAAGTTGGGATTCGGCTCGTTTGATTTGGTCACGCACACCCTGACGGGTTATGCCCTCGTTTTCGGCAATTTCCGAAAGTGACAAATCTTCATTATAATAACACTCGGTAAGTGCTTTTGCCTTGTCATTTAAAAAATTTCCATAAACGTCAAGCAAGGCGGAAATATATAAATTTTTAATCATCTAAAATACCACCTTTTTTCATACCTAAGAGAGTATAACATAAAAACCGTTATCTGTCAAGTATTTTTCTTTACACCTGAATATTATGTCAAAAACTCCCGCCAAGGCGAGAGTTTTTATACTATTTCACTTTCTTTTTTACCACTTTACACCAAGCGGAATAATACTTCTTACCCTTTACAGTTTTGTAAGTGCGTACTCTTACGTAATAATTCTTCTTTGGTTTTAAACCTTTAAGGGTTAAACTTGTTTTCTTATAACTTTTAACCGTCTTTTTCTTTGTAGCGGATTTAGTGAACTTCTTACTTGTTGAATATTCAAGTTCATAACCCTTAACCTGTTTAGACTTGTTTGCAAGTATAACTTTAAGCAATTTCTTACCTGCAACCAATTTTTTAACATTATATTTAGGCGGAGTAACGTTAAAGTAAATCGTTTTACTTCCTTTGTAAATACCTTTAAATGTCACTTTAACTTTATACTTACCAACGCTTTTTCTAGAGCCGTAACCCTTTACTGTATAATACTTTGAAGAAACGATTTTACCTTTTGAGTTCTTTACAGTAATACTTGGAATTTGCGCTTTTCCATTATATTCACAGTTTGACGCTTTAACGGATTTAATTTTATAAATCGTCACCATATCTTTAAAATCACCGCAATAAGAACAAATAAGTTCACCTGTGCCGTTTTTAGAAAGTGTGGCTTTTTTGGTTGCTACTGTTTCAAACTTATGTGTACGTCTACTGCCAACATCCGTCACAGTTTTTGTTTTATCACAACCCGCCCTATAACATTTAGCGGTTTTCGTACCGTCTTTTTTACAGGTTGCGTCCTTATTACTAACATAAACGTCATATCTATGCTCATGGTCATATTTTGCCGATTGTTTTCTTTGGTCACGAACAAAAAATCCCTTTATATGCTGAACTTTCGCTCCGTCTTGCTTAAAAACGGGTATAACTTCAACCGTATGCACACCATAATCTAAATCGGTTGCTAAAACAGTGGGGTCAATTTTATTGCCAACCACATATTCGTTACCGCCATCAACAGAAACTCTATATGAATCTATGGTTTTATTGTTACCATATTTCGTATAATCTGCTATAGCAATTTCGGTGCCTGTAAATTCCACAACAAAGACACTGGCATCTTCTTTGGCTTGCATTGCACCATCTTCGTCTATAACTTTCAAATAACCATCTCTATAATACTCATAACCCCTACCGCCAAGTTGATTGGATTTTGTAACCAATTCTTTATCAACGTCGATATACTGAATATTGCCATCAATCAAAAAGTCGTTAACCATTCTTGGAACAGTATGATTTTTAATCGTTCCGTTATAAGTGGTTTGTTTCAAACAGTTATAAAAATATTCTTCTATTACTTCGTAATAAACTTCATAACCCTTTTCATTAGGGTGAACTATATCAAGAGAATTTGTAGAACTGTTATAAAAATATTCACCCCATTTTTCATCAGTCCATCCAGCCCCAACTTTATCAGAAATAGCACGGCCCACATGAATCGAAGGAACATTATACGCTTCACAAATCATCTCATGTTCCTTGGCTTGAGCATGAAGTTCGCCCGCCTGATTGATGTTCACATGACTTTTTTCAGTAGTGAGTATAGTGATAATATCACATTCAGGAAGTTCGGTTCTGATATTGCGAATAATCGATTCAAACCGAATAGAATATTCCTGTCCATCGGCCTTCTCAGTCCAATAATCATAAAAATCGTTAATAGAAAACTCAACAAAAATCAAATCAGGTTTCAATGAAATAACGTTGTGATTCAAACGATACGCACCATATTTTGAGCCCGTACCCCCAATTGCTAAATTAACGTTGTTGATATTATTATCAAAATTATTTTCAAGCCATTGACCAATAAGCCCACGCCATGATTTTGAAGTATCGCTAACTCCTGTACCGTTTGTTACCGAACCACCGTAGTAAGCCACTGTTAAATCTTTACCCGAATTGATTTTAGCATGAGTATTTTGAAGATTTTGACCACGGTATTTTATATATTTACTATATGTGTTTTTTGGGGCGGCAAAAACAGTAGTGTTAGAAAAAACTCCCACCGAAAACACCATAATAATTGCGAGTGCTAAACTCAACACTTTACCAAATTTATTTTTCATAATTTTCCCTTTCCATTTTGAATTAATATGTATTCAAATTCTCATTTTAATTTTAATTTATAAATAAAATTTTGTCAATATTTGAAACTCTTAAAGCAAAAATGCCAACGCATTGTTGGCATTTTTTAAGGTAAACTGTATAAAAATGATAAATTTTCTAAATCAAGAGGGCTGTCACTTTTGTACATAGCAGTATATTCGCCCTTGTCATCGGCATACTTTTGTGCCAATTCCTTGAATTTTCCTAACGGTTCAAGCGAAAAATCATTTTTTTCGTTAGTTGCCTTAAACTCGCAGAATCCAAGTGATTTATAATAATTTATAAGCCCATCATTTACAGGGCGAAGAATTAACACTTTTCCCTCTTGACCCAAAGATTCAATCAACTCTTTGGCATATCCCATAGAACGAAATTCACTAACAGTTGTAACACCAAATATATACTTCGCAGGAGTTTTTCCTAACATACACGGAAACTCAAAACAAATCGACACCACTCTACCGTCTTTTTCGAGATAACGGCAATACTCAAAACAATTTCGGAACAAATCGTCTTCAAAAGCATTATCATCTTCACCAAATGCTTGGTGATAAATTTGTTTTATACGTTCTTTTTTAGAAACTGCAGAATATTTTTTCAATAAAATATGCGGTTTATATGAAAGTTTCGCTTTTCTAAGACCCTCCAGCCCTAAATCATCTTCACGGTTTATATATTTATAATCGGTAAGAATTTTTGCAAACTCACGGTTTATAACGGTGTAAGCAGTGGCATATTCGGGCAACGCTTTTTCAATATGAATATCAAAAATTTCACGGTTTATGGGCGATCCCAACGTAAAAGCAACCATTTTTCCGTCCACATAAATTGCACCGCCTCGAATATCAAGCAATTCCATATTCGAAAGCATTAGTTCAATACCGTCTTTCTCGGTTTGCATATACTTGTCAAACCGTTCACTGTTAGAAGTATACCACTCTTTTGCGCACTCTAATACTTTTGGTATATCGCTTTGGCTTATTTCCTTGAATTCCCAATTATATTGCTTTGAAAAAGCAGATATGTGGTTTCGTTTACTATGATATTTCTTACCCGAAAGATTTGCCAAATCTTCTTGCAAGTAGATATAATCAAAGGCGTCACGTTCGGGAATAAGTTCATATTCCCCGCCGAATTTGAGTTTAAAATCAATAAACCTTTCGCCTTGTTGTACCCAAAGAAGCGGATATTCCTCGCCTGTGTATTCACGAAGTTTTTCAATACCTTTTTCAATATTTCCGCCAAACGGCAAACGAAAAGATTCTTTTTCAACGCCGCCCGATTTTATATAAAATATGCCATCGTCTTCAGCATACATATTATCATACATTTTTTGCCAAACAAGTAGATTAGCAATATTTGTTTCACACGAAAACCGTGCAGGAGAAAACAGTTTTTGCTTTAATTCTTTGGCTTTTTCTAAAGTTATTGGTTTAAATTCCAACATATATTATTTTATTCACCGCTTGTAGTTGATGTGGTTTGATTTTGAACAGATGATGTGCTACCGGTAGAACTTGTAGTTGATGAAGTAATCGAAGAATTTTCTTCCTTTTCTTTTTCGGCTTCCTTTTTCTCTTTTTCTGCTTCTTTAGGAGTTTTCATAAGTTCGCCGCTGTGCTTTTGGCAAGGTTCGGGTAAGTATCCCTTTTTATACCAACCAACCGCTTTGCTCTTACATTCAACAGTAGCAAGTCCGCCCGTCTTTGTGCAGTAATATCTATCCATAGCATACGGACTTTGGGGATAATCTTTTTCTTTAAGTCCTTTATGAAGTTTTGACATAACGGTTGCCCATTGGCTCTTAGCCAACCCTAAGTTTGCAGAAGGCATATTCTGCATTGTTTCATATCCGCACCAAGAAGACACAACGTAGTATGGCGAACCGCCAACAAACCATTTATCGTTGTTTGAACTTGAAGTACCTGTTTTACCGAAAAGTTTCATCTTAGAAACCGAAGATGCCACCGAAGTACCCGTACCGCTCTTACCGTAAATTACAGTTTGAAGAAGTTTGTTCATAACAACAGCCGTATCTTCGCTTATAGCGGCTTTTGGTTGAGTTTCTTTTTCTAAGATTATATTTCCCTTTTGGTCGGTCACTTTGCTGTAAAATGTTGGCTCATAATAAAGACCGCCATTACCGAACACAGCGTAAGCCGCAGCCGATTCCAAAGTTGTAACACCGCCGCTTGTACCACCAAGACCTAAAGCCGAAAGGTTAAGGTCTCTTTCTTTATCAAGATTTTTAAGACCCAATTTTTCGGTCAAAAACTCAAAACAACTTTCCACGCCCATTTTATTTGCAAGGGCAACAGGAATTGTGTTTTTAGACCTTTCAATAGCATTTTGCGCAGTGATATTACCCGAATATCCACCACCCGAGTTTTTGGGTGACCACTTTCCGTAAGTGGCTTTGGTATCGTTAAGGATACTTGAATAATTGATAGTTCCGTTTTCAATTGCCAAAGCATAAACCGAAATCGGCTTCATTGTAGAACCGGGTTGACGCTTAGCATCGGTAGCGCAGTTAAACTTGCGGTTTGCGGTCTTTTTACCAATACCACCCGCAATTGCTTTAACGTTGCCTTCGTAATCCATAACAGTCATAGCACCCCAAAGCGGGTCGCCTTTTGCACTCTTTTTGGCTTTTTTAGCAAGGTCTACGTACGCTTTGTCAACTATATCCTGCGCATTTTTATCCATTGTGGCATAAATTTTATAACCGCCGGTATAAAAAAGTTGTTCCGCCTTTTCTTTAGTATAACCATATTTGTCGCATAGATCAGTTGTTACTTGCTCGATAAGTGCATCAATAAAATATGAATTTATATCATTTTGTGCAGTAGCGTCTTGATTTGATTTAACCTTGATTTTTTCTTCTAACGCCTTATTATATTCTTTTTCGGTGATAAGTCCTTGTGTTTTCATTTCATAAAGAACAGTTTCACGGCGTTCTTTATTGTTTTCGGGGTTACTGTCGGGCGCATAGTAAGACGGTGCTTTTGTTATAGCCGCCAAGGTGGCGCATTCCGCCAAAGTGAGTTCATCCACGTTTTTATCAAAATAATAGTTTGCCGCAACCTGAACACCGTAGGTACCGTGACCCATTGGAATTGTATTAAGATAACATTCCAAAATAACGTCTTTTGTATATTTGGTTTCAAGGTAACGGGCTCTCATTATTTCACGCACTTTACGACCGGCATCTTGTTTACGGTCGTCGGTTAAGTTTTTAACCAACTGTTGTGTAATGGTAGAACCACCGAACTTTGAAGAAAAATGGAAAAATTCATTTAAAAGAGCGCCAAAAGTACGTTTCCAGTCAACGCCGTAGTGTGTTTCAAATCCTTTATCCTCAATTGCAATAAAAGCATTAGCAAGATTTGCAGGTATGCCTTTATAATTTTTATTCTTTTCTTCGATAGCAATTTCATCATATTCAACCCAAATACGATTAAACTCACCGTGCAAACGCTGATGTTCTTCCCATTTACCGCTTTTGTTTTCAACGTAAACGGTTGTAGTAAAGTTGAGTTGCAAGTCGTTAAGGTTTTGTTTAACTGTACCGTCAACCATTGTAAATGCGTATAATATAAAACTACCCGCAACAATAGCCACAGTAATAACACCAATAAGAAAACAGGTGAGCACCATTTTTAACGCTTTCTGCTTTGTGTTTTTAGGCGCTTTTTTGGGTTTTTCTTCCTTTCTTTGAGGTGTAGAAAAACTGTTAAGGTCAAAACTCGACTGACCGTCATCTACGTTTTTATTCGAAGTATCGTAACTAAAAATATCTCTATCGTCCATAAGAATCTCCTTATCTTACAGTATATCTTTATGTAGTATATCATAATTTTTCTATAAAATCAACTTTACAAAATTATAATTTTTCTCTTGCAAAGATAAACTATTTATGTTATTATTTTTAAGTATTAGGGAGTAGTTAGCGCAGTAATGCGTTGCATCTTGCGTCAGTACGGTGTTTTCACCCGCATTTTGCATTAAATAACGAGACTTTTACTACGTATACTTCGTAGTGAAAGTCTTTTTTATTATAAAAACATTCAAAAGGAGTTTTCTTATGTTCCAACAAATTCTTGCTTGGTATGATGGATTGACAAATGAGCTTTGGGGTTCACTTGCGCTATTTGTAGTAGGTGTCGTTTTGCTTATAAAAGGCGGCGACTGGTTTGTCGACAGTGCAATAAATATTGCAAAACGTTTCCACGTGCCCGAAATTCTCATTGGTGCAACAGTAGTATCTATTGGTACCACACTCCCCGAAGTAATGGTATCTGTTACTGCGGCTGTAAACAATAACGGCGCTATTGCTTACGGCAATGCTATTGGCTCAATTATTTGCAACACCTCTTTAATTGCTGCTTTAACCATTGCTATCAAGCCCGCACCGGTAAATAAAAAGACCTTATTAACCCCTGTGTTATTCTTCTTTGCTTCTGCCGCAATTTACATAGCAGCCGCTTATCTTTTCGGTCGTTTTGACAGATGGCTCGGTATTATTATGTTGGTGGTATTTGGGATTTATATGGCAACTACTATTCGCAATGCATTTAAAAACCCTGTAGAAAACAGCGAACAAGACAACGAGCAAGATGCAAAATCAGGTTCTTTGATTAAAGACATTATTGTTTTGGCTCTAAGCGCAGGACTTATCGCAATAGGTGCTGATATGTTAGAGGGCTCGTCTGTTTCACTTGCAACAATGGCAGGCATTCCAACCGAAGTTGTGGGCGTTACAGTTGTAGCACTTTGCACTTCTCTGCCTGAACTTGTAACCGCTATTACCGCCCTTTTGAAAGGTCACGGCGCATTATCACTCGGTAACATTATCGGTGCTAATATCTTTAACTTAGTATTGGTATCAGGCGCTGCTGTTACAATTTCACCGTTTGTTATCCCTGAAGACAGTAAACTCTTTGGATATAACACTTCGCAACTTATTGAAATTCCTTTAATGGTAGCCGTAATGGCACTTATGACACTTCCAACTTTATTCAAAGGAAAACTACGCCGTTGGCAAGGTATATCATTATTGTTTATTTACGCTGCATTTGTAACCTTACAAGTTTTGATAGCGTTAAACGTTTTTTAATTTCATAAAATAAAAATAATATTTACTCTTAAGTATCAGGGAGTAGTTGGCGTGGCAACACGTTGCATTTTGCGTCAGTACGGTGTTTTTCACCCGCATTTTGCATTAAATAACGAGACTTTTACTGCATATAATTATGCCGTAAGAGTCTTTTTATTTTTAATAAATATAGAAAGGTGTAAAAAATTATGGATTTTATAATGGACATCCTACACGAGCTTAGTTTCCTTGTGGAAAACGTTTCGGCTTTTGCGCAAGCCGGCGGTTGGAAGTATCTCGTAATGTGGGTTATCGGCGGTGTACTTATTTATCTTGCTATCCGTCACGATATGGAACCCACTCTCCTCTTACCGATGGGATTCGGTACAATTTTGGTTAATATTCCCTCCTCAGGCGCAATCAATCAGTTTAGCGAAACAGGCGAACTTGTAACAGAGGGCGCTCTCACAACCCTTTTCAATGCAGGTATCGCAAACGAACTCTTCCCACTCATACTATTTATAGGTATAGGTGCGATGATTGACTTTGGTCCCCTTCTCACCAACCCCAAACTTATGATTTTCGGTGCAGCAGCACAGTTTGGTATTTTCTTTACCTTCTGTTTGGCTTCAATGTTCTTTACAACTCCCGAAGCCGCATCAATTGGTATCATCGGTGCGGCGGACGGTCCCACAGCCATTGTTGTTGCTAACAAACTTTTAGGCGCCGATAACCGCATTACAGGTGCTATTATGGTTGCCGCATATTCTTATATGGCTTTGGTTCCAATTATTCAACCTCCTGTTATCAAGGCGCTCACAACCAAAAAAGAACGCCTTATCAGAATGCCTTATGAAGCAAAAGAAGTTTCAAAACTTACTAAAATATTGTTCCCAATCATCATTACTGCTATCGCAGGTGTTGTAGCGCCCGAATCAGTAGCGCTTGTTGGTTTCTTGATGTTTGGTAACTTGATTCGTGAATGCGGAGTGCTTAATTCCCTTTCCGAAACCGCACAAAAAGTTCTTGCAAATCTTATCACCATCTTCCTTGGTTTCACAATTGCATCAAAGATGGTTGCGGAAGATTTCCTCAGATTTGAAACAATTCTCATTATGTGCCTTGGTCTTGTTGCATTTGTTGTTGACACCTTCGGCGGTATCATGATTGCAAAGATTATGAACCTTTTCACAAAGAACAAGATCAATCCCATGATCGGTGCTGCGGGTATTTCCGCATTCCCCATGTCTGCAAGAGTTGTTCATAAGATGGGTCTTGCAGAGGATAATCAGAACTTCCTTCTTATGCACTCAATCGGTGTTAACGTTTCGGGTCAGGTTGCTTCGGTTATCGCAGGCGGTCTTATCCTTACACTCGTTGGCGCACTTGTTAAATGATAGGAGGAGAATACAATGGAACAGACAACTCAGATCGTAGAACAGATTCTTGAAACAACAGAGCAGGCTATGCAGTATGAATTCGCTTTTACACCTGATAAGTTCATCGAAACTCTTCCCATTATGGGTACAGGTATGCTCGGTATATTCGTTGTTATGGGCGTTATCATTGTTACGGTTTCTGCTCTCAACAACCTTGGCTCACGCTCCAAGAAAGAAAAGAAAGATAAATAATTCACTGCATAAAGAAAGCCCCGAAGTTGGAAATCAACTTCGGGGCTTTTTGCGTCTTATAATCAGATGAGTGAGTTGTAAAGAGCGGTGATTTCTTCAACGCTTGTGTCTCTGGGGTTACCGGGACGGCAAGCATCGTCGAAAGCTGACTGTGCAAGGAAGGGGATATCTTCAGCTTTAACAATTTCTTTGAGGTCTGCAGGAATGCCAACATCGATTGAAAGCTGTTTAACGGCATCGATAGCAGCTTTTCTTGCGTCTTCAATGCTCATTGCGTCTGTGCCTTCAACACCCATTGCCTTTGCGATATCTCTGTATTTATCGCCTGTTGCGGG
>JAEIGA010011152.1_pt1 | contig 13648 bp, 4 predicted proteins | sample 9270691 | NCBI WGS metagenome assembly JAEIGA01 (sample SAMN17057246, study PRJNA624740) | gut metagenome | biome: biome; isolation source: fecal sample | host: Bos grunniens | place: China: Xizang | collected 2019
AACCGACCTGTTAGAAAGTGTTTCTACAGGTATTATGGGAATGGGCGAAAAGGCAGTAGATACGCTTGCTTACTTTGCTCCGGCTATGGCAGTATCACAACAGGCACAGAATAGTGTAGCCTATCAGTTCGACATAGACGAATACCGAGAGATGCAAAAAGTATCTTCCGACTTCATGAAGAAGGATTTATACGATGAAGAAAAGGTAGCAAAGGCTATTATTACAAATCCTGTTAAAAAAGTCGGCATTAATGCAGAAACACAATCGTTCTTGGGTGAGAAATCCGATGCCCTAGTACAGTCTGCCGGACAGTTAGGGGCAACAATAGGACTTCAAGCGGTGGGTGTTCCGTGGTGGCTTACAACAGGAACGACAAGCTTTGGTAGTGAAGCAGAAAACGCATTAGAACAAGGGGCAACATACGAAGAAGCCGGGGCAAGTGCTTTGATTACTGCCGGAGCTGATATTCTCACGGAAAAATTATCAGGCGGTATTAAATTCGGTGGAAAAGCACTTGACGATGTAACGATAAAGCCTTTAACCGAAAAGATTGCCAATAAGACCATAAAAACACTTACGAATGTCGGCATAGATGCTATAGGCGAAGGTTCAGAAGAAGTTGTTGCATCTGTAATCAGTAATCTTGGTACAGCATTATACAAAGAAGAAAGCATAGAAGAATTACTCACAAGCGAAGAAGCCCTTGACGAGTATATCGAAAGTTTCATTGGTGGTGCGGTACTTGGTGGCGGTATGGGTGCTATTAATGCCGTTAAATCTGAAACAACAAGCGATAATAATACTCTTACAGAGAATGAGCAGAAGGTTGTTGATAAGGTATTAGAAACCCGTATCGAAGAAGCAGAAGTAGACGGAAAGAAACTTACCAAAACAGATAAAGCGAAACTTGAAGAAGAAGTAAAGACTGAACTTCAAAAAGGCTATATCGACACAGACACTATAGAGGGCGTTTTAGGCGGTGAAACCTATAATACCTATAATTCTATAGTTGAACAGGAAAACTCGCTTAGAGAGGAAATTGAAAGGCTACAGAGCGATCCAAGACCGACGGCACAGAGCAGACTTGTTGAAGCGAAAGCAGAGTTAGAAGCTATCGAAAAAGGTACAGAAAAGACTGAACTAAAAGATAGACTTTCCCTTGAAGTACAGGAATTAACAAAGAGCGATCTGTTAAGTGAAAGCTACAACGAAAAGGCAAGAAGAAGTCAGGTATTTGAAGCGGATTTGACTAAGTACGATGCAAAAGCACAGGAAACCGTTAAAAAAGCTGTAGAAAGCGGAATATTGAATAACACTAATAAAACACACGATTTTGTTGATATGATTGCGAAATTATCAGCAGAAAAGGGTGTTTTATTTGATTTTACAAACAATGAGAACTTGAAAAAGTCGGGTTTTGCATTAGAAGGTGTTACCGTAAACGGTCTTGTAAGTGGAAGCGATGTTATTCTTAACATTGACTCTAACAAAGCACTTAATACCGTTGTAGGACACGAAATTACTCATATTTTAGAAGGTTCAGACCTGTATAAAGAGTTGCAGACAGCCGTAAAGGAATATGCGACTACAAAGGGCGAATATGACAGCAGATTACAGGCTATAACCAAGTTGTATGAAGGCGTTAAGAATGTGAATATTGATAATGAACTCACTTCCGAATTGGTGGGCGACTACTTGTTTACGGATGCCGACTTTATTAACAACTTATCCACAACAAAACCGAATGTTTTCAAGAAGATTTACGAAGAAATCAAGTACTTGTATAAACTTGCAACAGCCGGAAGCAAAGAAGCAAGACAGCTTGAGAAGGTAAAGAGAACATTCGACAAGGTTTATAAAGAAAGCACGGCAAAAGCTACTACAGAAGCAGAAGTTAAGCTATCGTTAAGCGAAGATACAGAAGGGCATACACTTACTAATGAACAGAAGGAATACTTTAAAGATAGTAAGGTAGTAGATGAAAACGGACAGTTAAAAGTTATGTATCATGGAACTGCAAACGATTTTACTGTTTTTAACCCTATGTTGCAAGGTGGTAAAAATGGAACTGCCGAGGGTTACGGTATTTATTTCGCTGACACTAACGAAGTTTCAGATGCTTATGGTGGAAAGTTACTTAAAGGATATTTAAACGTAACACATCCGGCGAGTTCTTATGAAAAAACAATCAAAAGAAATGAACTTGTAAAACTGATTAAAGCAACTTCCGAAGCGGAAGCAAAGAAATTTGTTGACGATGGCGACTACGACAATATATCAGATGCTTTAAAAGATACATGGATTTCCAACTATGTATACACTTACGATATGCCAATAAGCAAAGCGTACAACGATGTTGCAGAAAGCATTATCGGCATGAGTGAAAATGATATGGATATTGTTCAAGAAGTCATGTCCGGTATGGCTATCAGGAACTATGAGAGTGCATACGAATTTTACGACATTCTCAAGTCTACGATGGGTATTGATGGTTTTGTCACAGAATGGGAGAACGACAATATTTCAAGCGGAAAAGCACAAATTGTAGTTGCGTTTGACAGTAATCAGTTTAAGAATTTAGACAACACCAACCCTACAAAAGATGCTGATATAAGGCGTTCTTTAGGCGACCAAACAGCACCAACGGGCAAGTATAACGTATACGGCAAAGATATCGGGCTTCAAGCACCAACACAGCCTAAAACGCCTGTACAGGAAGTTGTAGACGATTACGCACCACTTACAGAAGCAGAAGCTAACGAGCGAGATGCCATGCAGAGTGACAGACTGTATTCGCTTAATGAAGCAGATATGCCGGAAGAAGTAGAAGCACCAATCTACGAAGAACAGGCAGAAGCGGAAAGCCCATTCGATGAAAAGGATATACAGGAAGTCGGCAACAGAAAGCAGAAAGCCTATATGTACGAAAACCCGGAAGTAAAACCATACTTCCAAGAAGAAGCCCGTATCATGTTAGGCGAACTTAGAAACTCTGTAAAAGGCGAAAAGCACTTTAACGACCAGCTTTATTATGATACCAACGGAGAGCAAGGATGGTTTGGAACAAGGCGTGAAACTTCCGAACAGATTGCTTATATGTTGGATAGATTCAAGTACACATATGCAGACATTGAAAAAGGTTTAAATGCAATTATTGAGGATCACGGAGCAGAAAACAACGCTATTTCTAAACGATTAGAATTTATGCTTGATGAACGCTTACGAGAAGGTTATACAGACTTTTTAAGCGGTATGGATATTCCTTCTAATCAGGACTATATTAATCTACTCAACGAGAAGCAGATAAACGAGTATTCAGATGAAGCATATAATAGGTATCTTGAGTCTTTAGCGTATGCAGAAGCACCAGCCGACCATATTCGTGACACCACGAAAAAGGTAGACCATTTTGTTGACACTAACAAAATGGTAGAAGATATCGCACCCGTAGCGAAAGATATTGAAGTATCGGAAGGTGTGCAAAGACAGATTGACCTTGAAACGGGCGAGATTGTAGATGAAGATGCAAAATTAGATAAGGCTAAACAGCGTATTAATCGAAAGTTGGCAGAGGAAAAGAAGGAAGCATACGAAGAATTTAGGCATAAAATGGATTTGTTGCAAAAAGAACTCGGAAGCAGAGATAAGTATGTAAGTGAAAGAGCACTTAATTTATATGAAGAATTGACAAAACTCAAAAAGGGCGTTAAGGCTTCGGATGAATTAGGCTACTTATTAGACTTCGGGTTCAAGTGGAAAGAACTGAAAACCGCATTATTGCATACGAAAGCATTTCCGGCATCGGAATTTAATGAAAATTCAGCAGTCGAAGCTTTAGTAAGAGAATCAATAGGTAGAGAGTACGATAACAGATTACACGAGATTGATGCTTTAGAAAGCGAATATCAGAACAAGGTAAAACAGTTAAATACTGATGCAGAAAACGAAATAGCCGAATTGGAAAGCGGAAACAGGCGTAAGACACACGGAGAGATACAAAGAGCATATGTAGACAATATTAAACAGAAGTTCTCAGAAGCTGGGATGGACTTTGACAAGATATTGGAAAAGGCTATTGATAAATCTACTTTTGCATCCGTAGACAATACACCACAGAGATACATTGAAAAGACACTCGGATATAAAGAAGGACAAATACTGAATGATTTAACTATCAATCAGGAAGCCTTGAACGAGTCAAAGGCTATTAAGTGGCTTAATTCCTTCACGGACAGAAAAAGCGGTGAACTTGCAAGGTTATCTAAGAAGTATGGTATTAAACCAAACTCAAAAGAAGATGCTTCCGCACAGATGTATGCAGAAGGATTTTATATCAATGATAATAACGAGTTTATCCGTTATGGTGATGCAGAATTGGCAAAGGACTTCCCGAATGTTGAAACACAGAAGCGTATTAAAGCCCTTGTAAACAATCCTAGAATAAGAGAGATTTACGACAATACGTTAGAACAGATTAACGAATCCCGTGTGAGAAACGGATATCCTGAAATTCCTAGAAGGGATAATTATTATCTTCACTTTAGGGCTATGGATGATACCTTCTCAAGATTGGGTATTCCTTTTAATCCTAACGATATTAGGGCTAAAGACCTTCCAACAGATATTAACGGTATGACGGCAGACTTAAAACCCGGACAGCCGTATTTTGCAAGTGCTAACCAGAGAAAAGGACTTAGAACTTCTCACAGCTTGCTAGGCGGTATGGAAAGATACTTAACATCTGCCAAAAACCAAATCTACCATATTGACGACATTCAGACGTTAAGAGGATTAAGAAACTATGTAGCCGATATGTACGGTCAGGCACACGGCTTAGAAAATCTTGATACTTTGACAGAAGAAGAAGCAGAAGCAAGAGTAAAAGAGGTTTACGATGCTCACTTGTCTACTTTTGCTAAGTTCTTAAATGAGCAAGCGAATGTATTAGCCGGAAAAACATCGCTTATTGATAGGGGCTTAGAAGGTGTAATCGGTAGAAGGGGTATACAGACCTTAAATACCATTAATTCACAGGTAGCTAAGAACATGGTAGGCTTCAATGTTTCATCTGCATTAACAGGCTTTACAAGTACAGTACAGGGCTTTGCAAAAGCGAATAAGTACGATGCAGTAAAAGCATTTACACAAGTTGCTTCTAATAGAATGAAGTCTATTTTTGGAAAGTCAGACGGCTTTGCAGAAAATGATCCAACAATGATACGAAGAAGGGGTGCGGAAAAGTTCTATAGAACGCCTTACGAAAAAGTATCAGACTTGGGCTACACTTTAATGAGTGGTGTTGATAACCTGTCAACAGAATTTATTATTAGAGCAAAATATAACGAGTTGACACGAAAAGGAATGGATAGCGATAAAGCCCAGATGGAAGCCGGAAAATGGGCTATGCGTGTTTTAGGCGACAGATCGTTAGGACAGCAACCACAGCTATACAATTCTAAAATGCTTGGGTTGGTTACTAAGTTCCAGTTAGAAGTTAGAAACCAATTAGATAGTATGGTATACGACACTATTCAGGAAGCAAAGTCAAGTAATGAAGATATCAATAACCGTTTAGTGAAAAATACAAAAACGGCAGTTAAGGTAGCTTCTACGATGGCACAACTCGCAGTATTCCAGCACTTGTTTGGTAAAGCGTTTGAGTCAGTAGCCGGATATAATCCTACATTCGATATCATCAGTACACTTATGACATTGTTCGGATTTGATGATGACGAAGAAAAGGAAGATACAGTACTTGACAATGCAGAACAAGCATTATTGGAATTGTTAGAAGATTTACCTTATACAAGTACATTTACAGGCGGTCGCATTCCTATTCAGTCTGCATTACCTATTGAGCAGTTGATTAAGGGCGAAGATAACTACGGAAACGAAAAGTCAAGATGGGAAACATTAAGCGAAACAGCACCATACTACATCATGCCGGGTGGATATAATCAGATTAAGAAATCTGTACAGGGTATGGGAATGTTTAGCGACGAACATCCCGTAAGTGGTTCTTATACTGATAGCGGTAATTTACGTTTTCCTGTAGAAGATACACCTTTAAATCGTGTTCAAGCCGGAATCTTTGGACAATGGGCTAACGAGAACGCAAGGGATTATTTCGATAACGAAAGAAATCCATTGAAAGAAAAGCAGATAGAAGAATTTGCTGAACTCGATATTCCGATTAAGGATTATTGGAAATACCGGGAAGGATTAAACGAGCAAGAAACCTTAGAAGATAAATTTGATTATATCGCTAGTTTGGATTTACCTGTAGAAAAGAAAAACATAATGATTAACAATGTTGTGGATCGCAAAGAAGATGTAGACCTTACAAACTACGACGAATTTTCCGATTATGAAGAATTTGATTTTGCAACTAAGAACGCTGAAAAGTACGAATACTTGCAGAGTATCAATGTTTCATACGACGAATACAACCAGAGCGAAGAATCCAGAGAAGCGTATAATTGGGCTTATAAAAATCCTGAAAAGTATTATGTTTCTAAGGCTGTTGCTAGTGATGTAGTAACATACCGTGAGTACACAAAAGCACTCAACGATATCGAAGCAGACAAAGACGAGAACGGAAAAACAATAAGTGGAAGCCGTAAAGCGAAGGTTGCAAACTATGTAAATGGTTTAGAAGCCGACTACGGCGAAAAAATCATACTGTTTAAGAGCGAATACCCGGCAGATGATACCTACAATGAGGATATTATCGATTACCTAAATAATAGGGAAGATATTAGTTACTCTGATATGGAAGTTATCTTGAAGGAGTTAGGATTTACAGTAGATACCGATGGAAATATTTATTGGTAGAAAGGAGTGTATGCTATGAGTAAGCAAGATAGGCAAGGCGTAAGAACAGCCCAAGACCTAGAACGCAAATACGACTTAGCATCACTTGTAGGAGTTAAACAGGCGGTAGAAAATAGTGTAGAAGGAATAAATAAAATCGACAAGACGTTGGAAGAATTTATGACTTCTACACTAAAAACTATCGACGATATTTACACACAGATAGACGGGAACATCACAACATGGTTTTATGCTGGTGTTCCCACTCTGTCTAATCTTCCGGCAAGTGATTGGATAACAGAAACATTAAAAAATGAACATTTAGGCGATTTATATTACGACCAAGATACGGGATTTGCGTATCGTTTTTCACTTACCGATGGAGTGTATACATGGGTAAAACTGCTTGATAATGACGTTGCAGAAGCGTTAGCATTGGCAAATTCGGCACAAGATACGGCAGATAGCAAGCGACGGGTATTTGTTGCACAGCCGACACCACCTTACGACAACGGGGATTTATGGTTTAAGAATCAGGAAATCTATATTTGCCAGATATCAAAAGCAGAAACGGAAACATACGACGAGAAAGATTTTATAATCGCTACAAAATATACAGATGATACAGTAGCAACACAAGTAGGCGACAATTTAGAAGTCGTAAGAGGAACGGTTACAACGATTAAAGAGAGCGTAGATGCCTTTAAAATCGAGATGGAAACCACCGTAAAGACGATTGACAGCTTGCAACAGGAAACGATAGAGAATATCGAAAGAATGTCTTATACATTCGATACAAACGACTTGCACATAGCAAAGTCAACCGATCCTGTTAATGCGAGAATAAATAATCAGGGCTTGAAAGTTTTTACCTATCAAGAACTCAACGCAATATTCAATCATAGAGGTGCGGGTGTTAAAAAACTAATCGTTACAAACGATGCACAGATAGGTAATGTTTCAATTACTAAGGCAATAGATGATAACGGAAACGAATGTACGGACTTCAATCATCTAGTATCAAATATCCAAGAATTAAGCGATTTAGAAGGGTAGGTGAGTAAATGGGCGTATCAAGAGTATCTTGTGCCAGCTTCAGTATTGGCACGAATACAACAATTACAATCGCAAGAGATAACAAAGCGTATACTCATACTCTGAAATATAGTTTCAATGGGGCGACAGGAACTATTGCCACAAAGACAACACAGACAACCTATGTATGGACTCCCCCGGCAAGTACATTTTATTCCAAAATACCTAATACCACATCGGGTTACGGATCAATTACTTGCGAAACCTATAACGGAAGTGCATTGATAGGTACTTCTACGGCTGGTTTTTATGCTTATGCAGTAAGGGATAATTGCTTGCCTACTGTTTCTGGTACAGTAGTAGACACAAATCCGGCTACTATTGCTTTGACTGGTAATTCTTCAATATTGGTGTCTGTTATGTCAAAACCGAAAGCGACAATGACAGCAACGGCGAAGAATGAAGCAACAATAAAAACGATACAGATTGATAATGGATGGGGGCTAGTTGCTACGACTAGCCCTTATACATTCGATAGGGTATACGGCAATAAATTTTTCTTCAAAGCAACTGACAGTAGAGGGTATTCATATACTCATATATTAGATGTGAGTAGATTTGTAGACTATTACCCTTGCTATTTTGATAAAACACCCGTTTTCAGGAGATCGGAAACAACATCTACTACAGCAACAGCATCTATAGTGGGTAAATGTTTTAAGGGTAGTTTTGGTGTAGCATCGAATACTTTAACAGTCAAGTATAGATACAAAACAAGCAACGGAACATACGGAAGTTATGCGAATATAACACCGACTTGGAACACAGACGAAAGCTTTACAGCAACAGTAACGCTAACTAATTTATCAACCGATGAAGCATACACTATTGAATTTGTCGTAGAAGATAAATTAACATCTTACCCGGTTGAAACTGTTCTTGGTAGAAGTACAGGCGATTTACGAATAGCAAAAGATTATGTTCAGATGCAAAACAATTTGTATCTTGGAAGTAAGAATAATACAGATTTTAGGGCTGTAAAGATTAATAGAAACCTGTATGAAAAGCATTACGAAGCAAATTTTGGTGCTGGTAATGCTGGTGGCGGTGGATCGTGTGCTATCGAACTATACGAGAACGAAGTACAGGTAGCAAGATACGACTTGCATAAAGACGGATTCCTTTATAACACAAAAACTTATATGTCGGTTGCGGAAATAATGTCTATGCTTCCATCGGTAGTTGGTGACGGTGCACAAGGATATTTCCTGTTAAATGGTGGCGAAAGTGTAAACCCCGTGTTAGTACAATGGGGTAGAGTAAATGTTACACCAACGACAGCAAATGCAGTAACAAAGCAAGCGGTTAGTTTTTCGCATCAGTTTTCGTCTGCTCCTTTCGTGTGTTGTGACAAAGCAACAGGCACTCCGGCAAGCGTTTTCGCTAATGTAGGAGATATTTCAAAGGATGGATTTAGTATTTACTTGCAAAGAACTAACACAGCTTCTACAGCTATACTTTGGATGGCAATAGGAAACGGTACAGCATCGTTGCCCGAATAGAAAGGAGAGTATATGAGATATAAATTAGATTCGGTTGGTTATGTGCTTGCCGTATCGTTTGGATGCTATCTTGATAATTGTGCGGAATATACCGGGGCTGTACCTTCCGGGTATAAGTCATTAGATGATTGGGCTACAAACGCTTGTATTCAGGCATATTACATCGACCAAAAAGGGAATTTAACTTTAGATTCTTACAGGAAAAATGAAATTGAGAAAATACAGGCACAAGAAGCGATAGACAATGCACCTGTTTTGAAAAGGGATTTGGAAGGTACGCAAGCAGTTCTTGACAGTCAGTACGTGAGAGTAACAGAAGAAGGAAAAGTCCTTGTACTTAAAGATATTAAGACGATTGCACCAAGATTGAAAATTACGGGTGTAAATCCTTATGAGTACGATAAATTAAGCATATATACACAGGGCAAAAATATGTTGCCTTGTGATGCCGTATCGTGCGTTGTAACGGGCGTTACTTTTACTAAAAATATGAGTGGTTCAATATCTATACTCGGAACAGCTACAAAAGATATCGAGTACACCATAGCAGACGGTGGCGATACACCGATATTTGCATTAAAAGCAGATAGAGATTATTACTTAAATCTCGGTGGTTTAGAGTGTGAATTGAAGTACTTTGACGGGGAAACAACAGCACAGCAATATGTAGGAAAAAGTGGATTAATCAACCTACCAAAGAATATAGAAGTAACACAGGTTGTTGTAAAAATACCCGTTGCGAAACCAATAAACATAACTTTCTATCCTCAGTTAGAAGTTGGAGATAGTTTTACTCCATATGAAGAACATAAATGTAAAACGCTAGATTTAGATTTAAGCAGTATCAGCAAAGAAGATTTATTACCTTCCGATACATTGTATGCAGAAGATACGTTATATCCCGGATATGTAGTAAATACAGTAGATTACATCATTGTAGAAGAAGGAAAAGTAATTATTTCTGTAAACGATGAAGAACGAGTGTTATGTAATGGCGTTGTTGGAGTATTTAGTGATTACAACACCATTTATTCTACAAAAGATGTGGTTTTGGAAATGGAATACAGCGATAATATGCTTTATGTTGATGACCTTAAATTTTTACAGGGAAAATCAACTACATCGGAAAATTTCAAAGTACTTAATGATGGTTCTATAGAAGCACGTAACGGATTTTTTAAAGGATGGATAGAAGCAGACGACGGGTATTTTAGCGGTAGAATAACGGGTGGTTCAATTAATATCAACAACCGATTCTTTGTTGATAGATTCGGAGATGTAACACTTCCAGACACGGCATCCCTATCATGGGGGCAAGTTATCGGAGCGAGTGACGAAGTAACATTTATCACTAAAAATATGATTAACGCATCGTATATCAAGGCTTTAAATCTAACAGTCGGTAAAGAAATACAGATGGGTTCGGATGCTAAGATATCGTGGTATAACGTAACAAATCAGCCAAAGATTCCGACTGATACAGGGCAACTTACAAACGGTGCGGGATATCAAAATGCTTCACAGGTAACAACCATTACCAAAAACACAGTTACTACAGCGTATGTAAATGCTTTAGGAATTACAGCCGGAAGCGTAAGAGCAGAAAATATAACAGGTTCTACGATTAGCAGTAAGACTATTAGAGGTGGAGAAATCCGTTCTAATAATTATTCTTCGTCAAGTTCTGCTTATACGTGCGGTGGTGGTATGAGGATTGATTTAAACGCCGGGGATATATGGTGGGCGAACGGAAGTATACGTGCATCATACCAAAAAGCGTATTTTTCAGCATTGGAAGCATCATACCTCAATATTAACTGGAAAACAGCACTTTCAACAAGCGGAAGTAATTTAGTTCTAGGTGGTGGTTTTGGAACTGTTAAACTAGCGAGTGGTGCGACGGTTACTTCATTAGCGGAGAAGAAAGAAAATATCATGCCTTGTTTAAATGCTTTATCAGCGATCCAAAACAGCGACATTTATTACTTCAACTATAAGAACGATGGAGTAAAAAGGGATGATATGCAAAAGGTTGGTTTTATCATCGGTGACGGCTACAACCTAGATTCAAGGCTTTTAAGTAAAGAGGGCGATGCGATAGATATTTGCAACGCTATCGGCTTGAATTGGAGAGCGACACAACAGCTTTATGAAAAACTTAAGAAACAACAAGAAAAGATAGAAGAAATCTTATCTATGTTAAATCAATCATAAAGAAAGGAGTTACCAATGAACATAGCACTAAGACAGTTTCAGGAATCAATGGTAAATCTGGTTAATTCAGCAAAGTTACCGACAGAAGCGAAACGGTTGGTAGTATGTGAGGTTTTGCACAAACTTGAAGTTCAGGCAGATATAGAAATAACCAGAGAACTTCAAGAACGAAGTAAACAGACAGAAGCAAAAGAAGAATAGGGGGATAGTATGGAAAAAGCATACGGTAGAATAAATTGGGAAAATTACCCTAGTGTGGTAACACCACTCAATGAAAAAAACCTAAACAAAATGGATAGTGCACTTAATGAAGTGGACAACCGAGTGTTAGGGCTGGACACAGCAAAACTAGATAAATCTACAGCTAATAAAATGGTATGCGATGTAGATTTAGAAGAAGAAACAGGAACGTTTGTTATCACATTACTTGATGGAACAGTAAAAAAACTTAACACGAAACTTGAAAAAATTGCGGTGGAAAGGAAATACAACCCTGAAACAGAGCAGTTTGTTTTTGTGCTTGATGATGGAACAGAGCAAAAAGTTGATATTTCAAAACTTATTACTGTATATGAATTTTTGGATACCGACACAATCGCATTTTCTATTAATAGCGATGGTGAGGTTTCTGCCATTGTAAAAGATGGTTCTATCACAGAAGCGAAGCTACAGCCTAACTTTTTGGCAGATGTAAAAACAGAAGTTGCAAAGGCGAAAAGTCATTCTGATAGTGCTTATAGTAGTGCTTCTACAGCGAACGACTTAGCAAATCAGGCAAAACAGTATCGTGATGAAGCAGAACAATTCCGCAACGAAACGTTTTCTGCTACACCAGACGGATATATCGAACTGCAAGAAACGGTTGCAAGTAATACAGTCAAGATTGACACCATCATTGAAAAAGCGGAACTGAACATCAAGAACAGTGCAAGTGGAGAGAACTTACATCTAACCGATTCCGCAGATTCAAAAGCGGTATCATTCAATCTGTATGGCAAGGCAGAGCAGAAGCAGTATAGTGGGAAGAACTTTATTGATTCTAATATCGCTCAAGGTTTTGTACGTTGTACTGGCGATTATAAAAACGAGAGTGCTACACTAACAAAAACTGATACTAGTGGAGTGTCTTATATTTGTAAAGATTATACTAATTTAGAAATCGGCAAAACTTATACTGTATCGGCAAAGTGCGAAACAATCGATTCTCAAGGTGGCATTATTCAAGCAATGTATTACATCCGAAAAGAAGATGGTTCTACAACCTTTGAAACTATAAAAAATGTATCAGGAATGGATATTGCAAACACATTTACAGTAGAAAAACAAGCCGAAAAAATACGAATCAATTTTGGTTTGAAAAATGCTACTGCTGAAATTGGTACGACAGTTACTTTTACCGAAATGCAAATAGAAGAAAGTCCGAAAGCAACCGAATTTGAACCTTTTGTGAATTGTATGCCTAGTCCTAGTCCAGACTATCCGCAAGATATCACTGTTTCTGGTTCAGACGGTAGTGTTGAGGTAAAGAGTGTTGGAAAGAATTTAATTCCTTATCCGTATTACGAAACAACTCATACCGAGCAGGGCGTTACATGGACAGATAATGGAGATGGAACCGTGACCGCAAACGGAACGGCAAACAACTCTTCTGAATTTACTATAAAGATTAGGGTAAATGGAGATTATATCCTTCCTGTAGGAAGTTACATTGTAAGCGGTTGTCCTAAAGTAAGCGGATGTACTTTGAATGTAGGTAGAACATCTGAAACCACTGGTGCTTGGGAAAATCTTGTGAGAGATACAGGAGTTGGCGGTTCATTTACTTTGGAAAAAGAAACAGTTATAGCAATAAACGCAAGAGTAACTGCTGGATATACAGTAAACAATGTTATTTTTGAACCAATGCTTCGTCTTGCATCCGATACGGATTCAACTTTTGAACCATACAAAGAAACCACATCCACCATTCCAACACAAAACGGATTATGCGGAATCAAGGTATCAAGCGGTGGCAATTACACAG
>JAEIGA010011153.1_pt1 | contig 13648 bp, 14 predicted proteins | sample 9270691 | NCBI WGS metagenome assembly JAEIGA01 (sample SAMN17057246, study PRJNA624740) | gut metagenome | biome: biome; isolation source: fecal sample | host: Bos grunniens | place: China: Xizang | collected 2019
CGCAGTTTTAAGGCTTGTAAAATCTTTTGACGGTACAGAGCTACCTGTCAAAGATATTTGTGCAAGCTTCCAAGAATGCGTTTCTTCGACATTACTAAAAAAAGTAAAAAGAGCTCTTGAAGAAAGAGGCTACAGGCAAGTTGTTCTAGCTGGCGGAGTCGCAGCAAATTCTGAAATCCGTAAGAAGATTTTTGATCTTAAAAATGAAGGCTATGATGTCTACGCTCCAATAATGAAATATTGTACAGATAATGCGTCAATGGTTGCAAGCGCGGCGTTTTTCTTTGAAAAAACTTTTGATGATATAAATACAGAAGTATTTTCTAGAGTTTAAATTAGCTTTACTGAACAGATTCCCAGCGTTTAAAATCAAATCGTAAATCAATAACACGCATTTTTAGGCTTTTTGCAAAAGGTTCAAATTTCTTTAATAACATAATCTTATGAAGATTTAATTCTTGCGCAACTATTGGGTTCTGACATGCTACGGTCATTATACCACCAGGTAGCATTCCATAAGGCTTCGATTTACCTTTATATTTATCAGGTAAAATATTATCCCAAAACTTGTACATATTAGTTCTTGTAAGCGCTTTTTTTAGTTGAGGATTATCCATCATTAAATTAATGATGTCATCAACTCCTTCAAAATCTGTATAAAGAACTTTGCTCATTAATCCCCTTTGTGTTATGCTATCAGAATGGAATACAAATTAGATGATATCATAAAGAGTTCGAAAAAGATATTATTATTAAGTCATGTAAACCCTGATGGTGATACATTAGGGTCAATGTGCGCAGCTTATGATATGATTTATTCTCAATTTAAGAAAAAAGCTGACATGTTGGTTGTTTCTAATATTCCATATAATTACCAATTTTTACCTAATATAAACCTTGCGCAAAGATATCTGGATCAATCATTAGTATACGATTTGGTTATTGCGCTTGATATTGCTGCAATTGACAGAGCTAAAGAAGGTAGGCATTTTTTTGATAAAGCAAAATTTAAAATTAATATAGATCATCACAAAACAAACCCTTCTTATGGAGATATTAACATAATTAATCCTAATGCAAGCTCTTGTGGCGAAGTTTTATTTGAATTATTTAAAAACAACAGTTGGAAAATAACTCTTGATACAGCAATTTGCCTGTATACTGCGATTATGACTGATACTGGAAATTTTAGATTCGAAAACACAAGTTCTTCGGCGCTACGTGCAGCTGCAGAATTAGTTGATATAGGAGTGAATCCAAATAAGATTTACAAATTATGTTATGAAAACAAATCTAAAAATTTGGTAATGTTTCAAAATTATTGTGTAAATAAAGCTGAATTTTTAAACGACAATAAAATAGCTTATACAACTGTATATAAAAAAGATTTAGAAAAATTTAAAGCTGGAGATGATTATACGGATGGCATTGCAGAAACTCTAAGAGCTATTGATTCTACAGAAGTATCATTCGTATTAAAAGAAGTTGAGGCAAAAACAACTAAAATTTCTATGAGAAGTAAGAAAATAGATGTTGCAAAAATTTGTGAAAAATTTGGTGGCGGAGGACATACCTTTGCTGCTGGATGCACGATTAAAGCTTCGATAAAAGATTCTATTGAAAAACTATTGAAAGAGATTAAGCTGTGAATATAAAAATAACTTTTAATAACAATATCAAAACTATAAAAAGCATAATTCAATCTGTTGTAGAACACGATTTTTTTGGCATGGCGTCTGAAATGGGATTCATGCTATGTATAGGAATTTGTCCTTTTTTATTATTCCTAACAGCCCTTTTTGGATGGATAGGGAAGCAGTCATTTATGCACCCGATACTAGTCTTTATGCATAATATAGTACCGTCTGATGCTATGAATGTAATTCATACAGTCTTGAATGAAATCTTCTTTTATTCTAAAAGCGGAATTGTTGCAGTTATTGGATTTTGCATAACATTATTCTTATCAACTAATACAATGGCAATAATCGCTAAAGGTCTAAATAGAGCATATAAAGTAAAAGAAACTAGAAATTTCTTCTATTCAAGATTACTAGCACTTATTATGGTAATGGTACATACTTTGGTGCTTTTTTTAAGTATAACTTTGATTGTCTTTGGTAAGGTTATTATTAAATTCTTGGTCACCTATATTGGCATGACAGAACACTTGGCAAATATAATGCTATTCATTCGTTGGCCGATTGCATTCTTGACATTATTTATTTTGGCATTTCTAAGTTACTATATATTACCAGACTTATCAGGTAAAGAACGCTTGAGACGTCATAGCGCGGTACCAGGTTCGATTTTCTTTTGTATTTCTTGGCTATTAGGCTCTTGGGGTTTTTCACTTTATATTAACAATTTGCATACATATAACTTTGTATATGGAACAATTGCAGGTTTTGCAATTATGATGATGTGGTTATATTACACATCGATATTGCTTCTTATTGGCGGCGAAATTAATTCTCAGCTATACGAAAAGCTGGAGCGTAGAGACGAATTGCTGGCTAAGAGAGAAGCTAAAAGTTTAAACTCTTAAATCGTTATAAATAAAGAAAGATCTTCAATATCTGGCTCTTTAGTTATAAATCCAATTCTTTTATAAAAATCAGCAGCATTTGGTGTTGAATCTAAATGAATTGTTTTGTTTTTCCCTAACATTTTCATATATGCATTCATCATTGTCTTACCAATTCCTTTAAATTTGCGAGTTGCTGCACCAAGCATATATTCTGGATTAGTTTGTAAATACTCTATATAATTATCTTTTAATCTTTCAGATGTCTGTAATAAGCCTAAGATATTATTAGGATCTAGATTTTCAAAATTACTCTCCTGAGTTGTTAATGCAAAAAACTCATATCCAAGAATATTTTTCTGGATGCTAAGATTCTGAAAGTTATCATTAATTGTTTTTGAGAATGTATCATAAGAATCCCAGCCCGCTAATTCACATAAAACATTACAATCTTTTTTTGATTCATGTGATAATTTTACAAACGAGGTATTGATTTCACGATATTTTTTATCGTGTCCTAATTTTTGTATATTAGCACTGCTTATAAACTTAGCGCCAAATGTAATCATAATTTTTATTCCAAATAATGCACGAATATATACTTAAAAACCGTACCACTACCTATCGAAATAAAGAAAATTTAAGTCTGGATTTAAAATCTCCTTTTCAAAAATACGACACCCGCAAGGATTATCTTAGTGCTGCTATGTTTCCATCCTGACACGGTTCGATAGCTTGCGCCATCCTATTTTGAACTATCAACGACTTTAAATACATTGTCAAATTCCCTATACCCCTCACAGTAGGCTCTGCCCCTCACGTTATAGCGTTTGAGTCGAGAGATCCGCTAAGTCCCCGGGGAGTACGGCTCTCAAATATTATCATAGAAAAACAGAGATTACAAGCTCGCTAAAATATTTATCTTGAAATTCTCAAATGTCTATTCTCGCCCTCTCCAATGGATGTACTTTGTAAGCCATATTGTTCAACTAATTCATGTTGAAGCTTTCGTATTTGCGTATCTTGAGGTGATAATTCTATACAAAGAGCTCCTTCTTGAATTTTTTTAATTGCAGCTTTTGCTTCATCTAGAGCTTCTTCAGATTTATCTTGATATCCAGTATCCTCTGGATTATCAAACGGCCTTAAATCAAGAGCGTCTTTTAAAACTTTCTGTATCTGCGCCATTGAATTCGTCTTTACATAAAATATTTGAGCTCTGTACTCTTTTGCTGTATTTAAAACTTTAGCTCCGCCCTTTGCAAAATTTTTATGTGCTAATACAATATCTGCATCATCAACATTTCTTGTAATTTCAACATTAAAATCAAGTCGCTCAATTATCTTTTCAACTATTGTACGTGAAACCGCGTATAAATAAAGTCTGCGACAAGATTTATTTTGTTCACAATATTTTTGCCTAGAAAATGAATAGTTCAACTGATTATCTTCTGGTTTTTGAGTTTGTACCACCTCTGTAGCGGTATGCACCTCTTCTTTAGCAGCAATAGAGTCTCCAACTGGATTTTTAGTATAATCCTTATCGACTTTTCTTAATTCAGGTCTAATAGGCCATCCTCTAAGGATATAATCAACTGCCTCTGAAGTGTTTTTATAAACAGCTAAAGTATTTCTATCAATAATTTCAATTACAATATCAAAAGTTGGTTGTTTCTCTCTCTCTAAAACAGTTTTTTGAGAAGCACGCCTTTTAGCTTCATCATCACCTAATGTAACTGATTGAATTCCACCTACTAAATCTGAAAGTGTAGGGTTTTTGATTAAACTCTCAAGGCTGTTACCATGCGCAGTTGCGATAAGCATAACACCACGTTCTGCAATAGTTCTTGCAGCTTGAGCTTCTGCTTCAGTACCTATTTCATCAACTACAATTACTTCTGGTGTATGGTTTTCTACAGCTTCAATCATAATATCTTTTTGAAATTCTGGCTGTGGAACTTGCATTCTTCTTGCAGCACCTATCGCTGGATGAGGAGTATCCCCATCACCAGCTATCTCATTTGAAGTATCTACAATTACAACTCGCTTGCCCAATTCATCTGCTACAAGCCGAGAAATTTCACGTAACTTAGTTGTTTTACCAACACCTGGACGTCCTAAGAATAAAATACTTTTACCCTGAATACAAATATCTTTAATACAAGCTATAGTTCCAGTAACAACACGCCCTATACGACACGTAAGACCTACAACTTTCCCTTGCCTATTCCTAATTGCGCTTATTCTATGCAATGTACCAGGTATACCAGAACGATTATCATGGGTGAACTCTTGAATTCGCGACGTTATAAATTCAATATCTCTATCATCAATAAGCTCAAGCCCTAATTTATCAATATTTCCACCTGAATGCCTTATTTCTGCTGGACGTCCAATATCTAAAACAATTTCAATTACATCAGCAAGTCCTTCTGCAGATAAATGAGACACAACTTTTTGGGGCATAATCGATAAAAGTCGTTCAATGTCATTTTGAAGTTGTAAATTTTTTGTCATGTTTATATAGAATGCCTTTCTGCTCTCGCATTTGGCTAGGAACTATACAAGCTTATCTCCTACCAATATTATAACATATTTTTACATGCGTTTGTGGTTTTTATCAAGATTATTAAGTTTTATTAAGACGACTTTAAGTGTCTTAAATACGCTTATAGCCTAAATTCCATTGCTTCATAAAATAAAAAAACGAAACCGAAGTTTCGTTTTTTCATTTTTCTTTCTCTCTCTCTCAATTCTTTAACTAATTTTGAATTAAACGCCAGCTTCATTTTTACCTTGGACCTTATTTCGCTCTTCTTCTTCTTTTTCTTTATCTATAGCCTCTTCTTCTTCAGTTTCTGTAACATATAACGTAGCAAATTGCTCATAAAGCTCGTCATTATCTAAAATATCTTCTATTTCAATTTCATCAGTGCCTAATTCCGCATAAGCTTCTTGATAAGCATCTTCAATATCCAAATCTCTGGCTTCTTGTAGGTTTAAAGAATTTCCAATTTTATCCAAAATAAAGTTTTTTAATACAAAATTGTTAATACTTGTCATAATTTATGCTCCCATTTTATTCATCTTACATCTATATAAAGTATTGAAGAAAAATCCGATTTCAAAAGTATATATTTTTGTTACAAAACTTAACAAAACAATGTTAACTTTTGTAAATTTTATTCTATAAAATAGCAAATTTTACTCAAAAAGATACTTTTAATATATGTAGTAGTAATGTAGTGTAAAGGTATTATTAATGTCATCAGGAATAGCTTCAATAGCTTTACTAACCCCAATTGCAGCTTCAAGTGCAATCTTCTCTGCACGTAGAGCTTCTAGAGGTGTTGACAATATGGATGAAAACCCTTTATTTGCATTAGCTAATTTTCAACTTGCTGGAGGACAAGTTTTGAAAGCTGGAGTTGCTGCTAAGGAAATGGGAGTACCATTAGAATTTGATTCTGCTAAAAAGAAAATACGAGAATTAGTACCAGAAAAAGCATTAAAAACAACCAAAAAAGTATTAACATTTACTGCTGATAATATTAACCCACTAATCGTAGGAACTAGTGCAATAAAAGTTTTAGGTTCAGATGATAAATGGGACACTGCGGCAAGAGAGTCAACTGGCTTACTTTGCATGTTTGGAGCAGAAAGGGCAGCTAAAGAATTTTTAGGAATGCCTAGTTATAATGTAAAAAACAATAATAAATCACAAACTTTTGAAGGCTCTTATAAAAATATATTCACTGAAAAACAAATAGATGCAATTAAAGATTTCTGCGGTATTAAAGAAAATACTAAAAAAGCTAAAGCAATAGTTGGTGGAGCTAAAGGCTTATTATTTGTAGGAGCTTCAATAGCAGGCTATGAAATAGGTTCAAAAATTGCAGATGCAGTTTTGGGTAAAGAAAAAGAGGATAAAAAAGCTTAAATCTTAGTCTGAGGTTTAATTTTCCCCTTCTGACGGTATAAAGTGTTAAAGATTTTTTGTGAGCGTTTATGATTGTTAATCGAAGCTTCTAATGAAGCATTTATAGTCCAATATACAATCGGTATCGCTAACGCTATTGTAATAATTGCGATGATAATATGCATAATTACAGTATGAATCAAATTAAGCTTTTGTTTAGTTGTAATTATATCATCTTGTTCTTTTAGAATACGATTTATTAAATTCTTGCGCTCTTTCACAGTTAAGCTCTCTATAAACTCAACATTTTCAGGGTTTACATATATTACGTATTTTGAATATTTTACATTTTCATCCAAATAATCTAAGCTTTCTGCGTAATCAATTTGTTCTTTTGTGATAGGTTTTTCAACAATATTGCCATTTGTCAAATTTTGGATTTCGTCATTTGAAGCAACTGATACCGGAGTCGCAATCTCTTGAGGAGACTTCATAGGGATTTCTTTATTCTCCACTTCTGGAAGATTATCAACTGTCTTATCATCATTTCCTTCAGGACTAGGGACTGTCTCTGTAGTAGATTCCTCTATTTTGATAATATCTTCGGGTTCAGAATTAGAATTTTCTTGAATCTCTTCGCTAGCTACAGTTTCTTCAAACAATTGAGAGTCATCGAGATTAACTTCTCTTCCGATAAACTTACTTGCATTTTCTGCAACTTGATTTTGAAGTTGCTCAATAAATTCAGGAGTTATATCATCATTCAGCGAAGCTAATTCATTTATATCCAAAGGATCATTAGCGCTAAACATATCGTTACTTTGAGCGTTCTTATTTACCATCCAAATATTCCTAAAACTCTCTTTTTTCTTTTTATGATATTATTATATATGATATTCTGATTTATAGCAATCATAAGAGAGTGTGAGATGGAAATTAATATTCAAAAACTAAAAACATTGATTAACAAAATGAATGAAGCCAAGATTCTAGTAATAGGAGACTTAGCATTAGATGAAATGGTCTATGGTGATACCGAAAGAATATCTCGAGAAGCGCCTGTGCTAATTTTGCAACATACACATACTAAGTATATTCTGGGTGGAGCTTCAAATGCTGCGCATAACGTGTCAACGCTAAACAATGGAAAAATTAGTGTGATCGGTATAATCGGCGAAGATTACCATGCTGAAGATTTAAAAAACGCTTTCAAGCTAGCAAATGTTAATTGCGAATCATTAATACAAGATAAAGAAAGAAAAACCATTACTAAGACTAGAATTTCAGGATCTTGTTCTCACTCAATAACACAACAAATTGTAAGAATTGATAGACAAACATCTGCTCCATTATCTGAGGAAACTGAGAAAAAGTTAATCCTCGAAATAGAAAAACAAATTCCACTACACGATGTAGTTATTCTTTCTGACTATCATATAGGAACTTTATCAGATAAAGTTATTAGAGCAACGATGGATATTGCAAAAAAATATTCAAAAATAGTTATAGTTGACGCGCAAAGAGATTTATATAAATATTCTGGAGCATATTCAATGACTCCAAACTTACCTGATACTCAAAAGTGCGTAGGGTTTTATTTAAATACTAAAGAAGATTTTTTACGAGCTGGTAATGCAATTATTGAAAAAGCTGGTGTTGAATGTGTTCTGATTACATGTGGTGCCGAAGGAATGGTTGTTATAGAAAAAAATAATAAATATACACATATTCCTGTTTTCAATAAATCAAAAGTATTCGATGTTACAGGGGCTGGTGATACTGTTACTGCAACCTATACGCTAGCACTTGCAATTGGTGCCGAGCCAGTTTATGCTGCAATAATTGGAAATATTGCAGCGGGCATTGTTGTTAAGCAGTTCGGATGTGCAACAACAAGCATTGAAGAGATTTTAAACTCAATACCTGAAAAAATTAGTGTTGAAATATAATAAGCGAGGTTATTAATGAAAAAGTTAAGTATTATAGATTTTATAATTATTACGGGTGTTATTATAGCCTTAACAGTTGGTTTTTTCACAATGAAACAATTTCGACAGACTGCTGATAAACAGATAGAAGCAGTTTCACCGATAACATTCCAGGTTTTCCTACGTGGAGTAACTGTTACTGGAGATAAATTCCCTATTGTTGCGAATGAAAAAACCTTCATTACAATACGAAATGTTCCCTATACTGAATTAACTATCATAGATGTGAAATCTGAAAATAGAAAAACTTTTTCACCAAATTCTAAAAACATATTAGTGCCAGATCCAGCTCAACCATCTGTATATGATGCAGTTATTACAATTATTGATACTGCAAAAATTACAAAAGATGGAGCTGTTGTAGGTGGTAATAAAATAAAAATGGGATTACCGGTTGTACTTGAAGGACAAAAATACAAATTTAATGGTACAATTTCTGATGTCAGAGTAACTTCTGATATCAAGATTGATGATGATGGGGAACAAGCTAATCTTAGTTAGGGGTGGATTTTGATATTAAATTCATTTTTTTCATATTCACAAAAAATGTGCTCTGCGCTTTATCAAAAAAGTGCTGTGCTTAAAAATATAGATTTATTTATTTTTATAAATATCATTCTGTTGATACTTTTTTCTACAGTATTACCCTCAGATTCTCTAGCATATTTTGCCATTATAGCCATTTTTTTGACATTAATTAAATTACTTGTAAAACCAAAAGAAAAATTAACATTCACAACTTCAGAAATATTTTTATTAATCTATTTTATATTAGTATTAATAAGCGTTGCGGGCTCATCATTGTTTATGCTAAGCCTTAAAGGTTTTTGCAAAACTATTCTATATTTGGGCTTTTACGTTAGCTTTGTTAATTTCTTAAAAGACAATAAAAGAAAACTTAAATATATATTACTCGCCTTAGCTATTTGCTTACTCGGCGAATCAATTATAGCTATCAAACAAAATTTTTTATCAGTTGCTGAAATATCAGGTTGGCAAGATATGAGCCGACTAAATCCTGAACAAATAATGACCAGAGTTTATGGGTCAATAAAACCATATAACCCAAATCTCTTTGGTGGGTATATGATTGCGATATTACCAGCCAGTTTGATATTAGTTTTTTTACCATTAATTAACAAACATTATAAAACCGCGAGTTGCGGTTTACTATGTTTTTTAGCTGGTCTTTCATCAATAATAATGACTGGCTGCAGGGGAGCCTATCTTAGTTTATTTGTACAGCTGATTCTATTAGGAATACTCACATATAAATTCTTAAAACCTATTTATAAAAAATTATTTATAATAATTTCTGGAACTATAAGCTCATTATTATTCGCATTAATATTGTCAAAAGCTGCATTAAGAGCTAGAATTTTTTCTATTTTTGCGATGAGAAATGATAGTTCAAATTCATTTAGATTTAATGTGTATAACTCTTGTATTGAAATGTTCAAAGACAATTGGTTACTCGGGATTGGTGTTGGTAATCAAAATTTTAGAGAAATCTATGGCCTCTATATGAGAACAGGATTTGATGCTTTAAGCGCATACAATATTTATTTAGAAACAGCTATTGAAAGCGGAATCTTTGCCCTATTTTCATTTTTACTATTTATAATAACAAACATGAAAAACGCTATTTCGTATATAATAAAACGATCTAATATAAATTCCATTTATCTAGCAATAGCTATTATGTCATTATCAGGAATTCTCGTTCATGGTTTCGTTGATACAGTTTTTTTTAGACCACAAATTCAATTTGTTTTCTGGATAATGATAGGGATAATAAGAGTCTTAGCGTTTACAAGGAGCAGTAATGATAGAAACAGAACTTAAAAATCTAAGAGAAGAAATAAATAAACATAATTATAATTATTACATAGCAGATAATCCTTCAATTAGTGACTATGAGTATGATTTACTTTATAATCGTTTGAAAGAAATTGAGACTTTACATCCTGAATTAATCACATCGGATAGCCCGACACAAAGAGTTGGAGGGATTAGTAGTAGTTTTAAGGAACATAAACATAAATATAGATTGTACAGCTTGGATAACACTTATAACGAAGATGAGCTAAGAAGGTGGTATGAAAAAATTCAAAAAGAATTTTCAGAGCCAGTACAATTAGTCTGCGAATTAAAAATTGACGGGCTAGCTATCGCATTAACATATAAAAATGGTTGCTTTGAAACAGGTGTTACTAGAGGTGATGGTATTGTTGGAGAGAATATTACCCAGAATTTAAAAACTATTAAAGCGATTCCGCTAAAGCTATTTAAAGAAGCTGATATTGAAGTTCGCGGAGAAATATACATGCCAAAGTCTTCTTTTGAAAAACTAAACGAAGAAAGCAAAGAAAAAGGTGAAAAAATATTTGCGAACACTAGAAACGCGGCAGCGGGTTCTTTAAGACAATTAGACAGCGCAATCACTGCAAAACGAGACTTATCAATGTTTACATACACTGCAATCGTTGAAAAAGGAGATGTTTTACCAAAAACACACTGGGAAAGCATTCAGTATATTAAAAATCTGGGCTTTAAAACTAATCCTAATATACGATTAGTAGATGATATAGAAGGTGCAATTCAATTTTGTAAAGATTGGGAAACTGAACGATTTAATCTTGATTACGCAACCGATGGGGTTGTAATAAAAGTAAACCGTCTAGATTATCAAAACGAACTAGGATTTACTTCTAGAGCGCCTAAATGGGCAACAGCATTTAAATTCCCACCAGAAGAAATTACCACGACGCTTTTAGATATTGAATTGGGAGTAGGTAAAACTGGAGCGATTACACCTGTTGCAATTTTAGAGCCTGTAAACCTTGCTGGAAGCGTTGTTTCCAGAGCTAGCTTGCATAATTTTGACGAAATAAAACGACTTGATATTAGAATTGGTGATAAGGTTTTAATAAAAAAAGCCGCTGAAATTATTCCAAAAGTGATAAAAATTGTAGACTCACCAGAGCACGAAATATTACCAGAGTTTAAGCAACCGACATCGTGTCCAGAGTGCGAAGGAAATTTAATTACTCGTGAGGGCGAAGTAAATTTGTTCTGTGATAACCCAGAATGTCCATCGATTTTAAAAGCTCGTCTAGAATATTGGGTATCAAAAGAAGCTATGGATATTGATTTTATTGGCCCATCAGTAATATCACAACTTTTTGAGCTAGGACTTATAAAATACCCTATTGATTTATATAAGCTAGATTACGATGACTTTTTTAAACTTGAAGCTGTAAAAGATAAATCTGCAACCAATATGTTTAAATCCATACAAGATAGTAAGACTCGTCAATTTTCGAGATTTATAACTGCGCTATCTATAAGACACGTAGGAAAAGAAACTGCAGAATTAATTGTAAACGAATTTCCTTCGCTTGAAGAATTGAAATCTGCTAGTTTAGAACAATTATCTTCTATAGAAGGTATTGGTGAAAAAATAGCTCTAAGCATATATGATTTTTTTAGAGATGAGATGAATCTAAAAATGCTTGAAGAATTTAGTAATATCGGTTTTAATTTTGAAAATAATACTATAAATAAAACAAATGAATTAGCTGGCATGACTTTCGTACTTACTGGAACATTAACGACGATGACAAGAGACGAAGCTAGTGATAAAATAAAATTAAGAGGAGGTAAGACTTCTTCTTCTGTCTCAAAAAACACTTCTTACGTATTAGCTGGAGCAAATGCTGGCTCAAAATTGGACAAAGCTGAAAAATTAGGTATTATAATATTAACAGAAGATGATTTTTTGAGTATGATAGGTGAAAAGGGTTAAACCAAAAGAGGATAAATTAATGAAAAAAAATATAAATGTTATTCAAATAAAAGGAGTTAAAGGGCTAATTATAGCGGGGTTTGTTGTTACCTGTCTAATAGCTGGATTTATTGTATTTCCTGGATGGGTAGGAATGCATTCTTGGAATTATATCTCAAACTACATTGCGGAAATGCCTAAAATTGGTCTATTTCAAGGAATACTTCTTTGGGGAATTCTTTTGCTATCATATTTTTTATTCAGAAAAGAAAAAGTTGTTGTTTGTATGAGAACTCCTGATAGCTTGAGTGAAGAAGAATTAAAATCTGTTTTTGCAGAAATGAAAAAACAATCATTAGAGGATCCTATATTGCACGCAATGATGAAAGCTCGCGAAGCTGAATTAAAATACAAATCTCAGCAAGAGCTAGATTTAAATAAGTCTGAGCAAACAACAGAAGTTGATAGCACTAAAGTTTAAGTTTTAGATTCTTAATATATTATTTGTTGAAAACAGTTTTTTATAGTATAATTTTACCGAATAGAATTATTATTTAATGGAAGCGTCCGGCTTTCGAGTAGCCGGAAGAAAGAAGGAAAAATGGTACCGGAAACAAAAAGTTTTCAACTAGAGATTGGCGGAAAAACCGTTACAATTGAGACTGGCAAGTATGCGCAGTCAACTAATGGTAGTGTTACAGTAAGATGCGGTGATACAATGTTATTTGTACATTGCGTTGTTTCAAAAGAGCCTAGAGTAGGGATTGATTTCTTCCCTCTTTTAATTGATTACGAAGAAAGAATGTCCGCTATTGGTAGAATACCTGGTGGTTATAACCGTTCAGAAGGTAAAGCAAGTGATAAAGCAATTTTGGTTTCTCGTTTAATTGACAGACCAATTAGACCTTTATTCCCAAAAGGATATAGAAATGACATCCAAATTGTTGCTCAACTATTCAGCTATGATCAACAAAACCAACCTGATACATTAGCTATGTTAGGTGCATCTACAGCTTTAATGTTATCTGGAGCTCCTTTTGAAGGCCCAATTGGCGCAGTTAGAGTTTCAAAAGTTGACGGTCAATTAGTTGCTAACCCAACTCACCAACAAGCTGACAAATCAGATTTAGACATTGTTGTAGCAGGTACTCACGATAGCGTTATCATGGTTGAAGCTGGTTGTAAATTCGTAACAGAAGACGATATCATGGAAGCTGTTGAATTTGCTCAAGTAGAAATTGCAAAACAGTGTGAAGCTCAAGTTGAGTTTGCAAAACTTTGTGGTGTTGAAAGAGAAGAATTCGTTAACCCTTATGATACAACTGAATTGAAAAATATTATTGAAGAAGTTGCTGGTGCAATGATTCACGATGCATACCACAACTTTGACAGAAAATACAGACAAGAAAAACTTGAAGAAGCTAAGA
>JAEIGA010011154.1_pt1 | contig 13647 bp, 11 predicted proteins | sample 9270691 | NCBI WGS metagenome assembly JAEIGA01 (sample SAMN17057246, study PRJNA624740) | gut metagenome | biome: biome; isolation source: fecal sample | host: Bos grunniens | place: China: Xizang | collected 2019
ATGGATGACTTCGCCATAAACGGTGTATTCGACATAGGTCCTAAGTTTGTTGAAATTGCCGCAAAACAAGATTTCTTCTCATTTAACAAATATCTTAAGGAGATAAACAGCGTTAGATTGGTGGATCTCAGTAAATTGGGGATTTGTTTTGAAACATCATTTAATGTCGTTATTCCAGATAGTGTAACAAGGCTTAAGCCTAAAGCTTTTCTTCCAGTTAGTGAATGCATCAAAGATATAACCGTAGGAAAATCGCTTTGCAAAATTGGTGCTTGGGCATTTAGTTCGGACAGACCGAAAATTAGAAATCTTTACGTTCATCCACAAAATAGGTTCTTCGAGATTCGAGGTAATTGTTTAATCAATAAAAAGAATAACACCTTGGTTTTATGTGGTGCTGAAGCAAACATCCCCGAGGATATTATTAGAATAGAATCTCAAGCGTTGTATTCGCTTACGCCTCTTATTATTCCCAGAACAATTACAAATATTGGCAATCAAGATGGATATATCGGACTTAAAGTAGATGGCTCCAGATTTTTCATATCAATGAATCCTACATTGGAAGTTGATGAACACAGTTCACAACTTGATTATTTTTATGGAAATTCCGTACAGGAACTTCTTCTTGACGAAATAAGTGCCTCATCCTATAAAACACGCATTACCACACTCTTGGAACGAAAGTATTCGTTCTCAGAACATGACTATTCCGATGATAGTATCGAACTGTTGTCAGATGCTCCATACTATCTGACAAAAGAGTATGAAAAGTTCTTGCGTTTGAATGGGGGTTGTGAGCAAATACAGCAGGAATCTTCAAGCACCGACTCTCACAATCTTTTCAATTGTATCAATTTTAACGATACAACAAAGAATATCTATACATATTACTCGGTAGGTTTCTCTGAAATGAAGAGTGTAGCAGGAGCCGTATTCAAAAGTATGCGGAATGGGTTTAGCGAAGATTTGTTTCTGCTGGTAAATGGCTTCCCGCTTGTTTACATAAAAGCTGTAGATAGCCAAAAAGACTTAACTACTGCTTATAGTGGATTGAATGCCTTTTATCAAACGCACGAAGAAGAGTTTAAGTATACCCAGTTCTGTATCATTACCAATGGTACCGAAACCAAGATTGGAAGAGCCTCAGATCCATTTGAGCGGTTTGTTGATTATAGCATCGACGAAAAGAAGTACATTCCGTCTTACCTGAATATTTGTTCTGGTCTTTCAACCATTGGTATAGCAGTACATAATCTTTTTGAACCCTCAAAGTTGCTCGATGCTATTCATATGATACTGTCCGGTCAGGCATTACGTAAGGTAATAAGAACTAACCTTTCATCACTTGACGGAGAATACATTCAAGAAAGAACGAATGACGAAACCCGTGCAAAGGTATATTCACTGGAAGGTGATGCGCAGGACTTGAAAAGCGGTGTGAAATCAATTGACGACGATATGATAAAAAAGCAATCGAAAATTATCGCAGGAGCTGTTGTGGGAGTGTTCGTTGCAATGGTTATTGCTTTCGTCGTTTTAAACTTTAAAAAGATTGTATTGTACGCCCATTTTAATATGGGTAAATATTGGCTGTACTCTATGTTGTTCTTGGTTGCATTCATGGTTGTTACCATAGTACTATGGACCGTATTGATGATAGGAATAACATCTTTCCGTATGAATCGATGGACCAATGGAAAAGGTACGATGATGATGGGAAAGATACCAAGGATACAGACACTATTTGAAATTCAAGATTATTTGTTCAAGAGAGGATATTATACATATATTGCTCTCGATTGCTGACAACAACTAAAAAGGAGGTATTATGAAAAGAGATTACATTGATTTCAGGCTGTTCCCGAATATCGAATTCAACGGGAAGGTTTACTCGAATTACGACGAGCACAGTTGTAGAATGCTTGCGGATTCAAATGTTCCGTTTCTGCGGGCTTATAACGATGCACAGGATGATTTGAAGTTGCTCTTGATCGGCAATGGCTCTCTTGGAAAAAGTACCTCCTTGCGAGTCTTTGAAGCTGAAATGCTTGTCCAAAAAACTCCTTGCTTGTTCTATGAGTGTAAGAACATTAACGCGAATGATATCGCTGTGCTCGACACCATTGTAAAGCATCACAGAAACGAGATTTTCGTTTTTGATGCATACGATGAATTACAAGAATCGGTGCGTGAGCTTTTCAAAGATTTGATTGAAAAACTGAACCAGCATGAAATTAGAGTAATAGTTTCATCGAGATTTGATCCTCGATCGGTATACGTTTCCGAGGCAACGAGCGAAATATTCGGTTCTTATCAGTCGATGAACATATGCGACTTTACGGACAAACAATTGGACTCCCTTGTAAGTAAAGCGATTTCCAGAAACAGCGGATACTACGGTTTGCTTAAAAACACCATGTTTCTTTCGCTTCACTTAGAGTTGGAACGTAACAACTTGATAGGAAGTCTAAGAGAGTCTATCAAAACAGAGGCAGATTTTATTCAACAGTATTTTGAATTGCTCTATCTTGATAAATTGTCTGATGAGGTACAATTATCGGACTTGCTGAATTTGGGTGAGTATATTCACAATCAAAGAACCACTCCCAAAAACAACCGTCACGAAATTCGAATTCCAAAACCTTTGCGACATATTTTTCGATATGGTTCAAGAGGTAAAGACGAGAAAATTAAATACAAAACCCGAGTGCTTGTAGCTGATCAAGTTAAGTATCTGAATTATTTGCATGGTTTGTATTTGAAAGATTGTCTATTATCAATGGTAGAGGATTTGGATCGTGATGCGCTTATTCATGATGCGTCTGAATTATTGAATATTGCATCCACATCCGAGACTTCCGAAAGTGCATATTATGCCGGACAGTTGCTTGCGGATTGTCCCGATACTATGACTATTTTGGAAGCATATAATTCTCCAGCGTCAAAAGAATCTACTCACTACGAAAACGTTTTATGTTTGTTCCTTGGATATAATAACGATGTAGCAGAAGACTTGCCTGGTGTTTTTGAGTTTTATAATCCACTTATGGAAAACGATCCGTACTCATATATTTATGTATGCGATCGGATACGTGTTCTCAAGGCAAATTCAATAGTAAACATAAAGTTTGCTTACTGTGGTTTGCCACAGTTGGAGCAAATAAGCATAACCAATGCTATATTTGTTTCTCAAGATAATTGTTTGATCAAAGGCAAAACGCACGAGCTTTACCTTGGATGTGTTAATGGCTATGTACCGGATGGAGTGAAATATGTCCATCCACACGCTTTTACCAGATGCCCTATCGAAAGGCTCGTTCTTCCAAACTCAACATTAATTGTAGATCAATACGCTTTTTCATATTGCGAAAAGCTTGTTTATGTGGAACTCGGCGAATCAGTTATGACGATCAACAAAAACGCTTTTTACAAATGCTCATCAATTAAAACCCTTTATATAAAGAATAGCCATATGCAAATCGGGAGAGAATCATATGACATTAGAGCATTTGTGCGGGTACCCAAGCTTGAAGAAGCGATAGTTCCAACATCTGGAGTTTCTTATATATACAAAATTGCTGCAGAAACTCTTACTTCTCTTGAAGTATTCCAGGGCTATTCCTATGGTAAACCCGAAAGATTTTCTTTCGATTGCATCAAGCCTCCCGCAAGGTTGAAAACGCTGAAAAAATTACGGCTTAGGAGAGATATTGAAGAAATCTCTGAGGAAGCATTTATACAGCTTGCTAATAATCTTGAGAGCATTGTGGTTGAAGACGGATGCGAGAATTATTTTTCTATTGATAATTGTCTCATTTCTCGGCAAGACGAAACTCTAATGTTGGGATGCAAAAACAGTATAATTCCCACAAGCGGAGTGAAAAGAATAAAAAGTTATGCTTTTGCTCGTTGCTCTGGATTGCTTGAAATAGAAATCCCCGAAAACATATCTCACATTAGTTACAACTGTTTTCAAGAATGCTTTCATTTGCAGACGGTATTTTTTAAATGCAAAGAGCTAAGACTTGAAGATAGAGCTTTTATTGCCTGCAGAAACCTAAAGACAGTTATTTGCAGTGATATTGACTCGTGGGTGAAGTACAAGTATGCGGATGATGTCACCTGCAATCCCTTGTGTTATGCACGAGAATTACAGTGTATTGGGTTAACGGATGGTACGCTTGTTATTCCAGATGGTACTTCTGATATAGAAAAAGGTGCTTTTAGACGTTGCTGCAGCATCAAAAAAATATTCCTTCCGAATTCCATTCAAACGATTGGCGGTTGTGCTTTCAACGAATGCGATAACATTGAGGAAGTACATATAGAGAACTTAAGTACTTGGGCAAAAATCTTGTTTGGTTCTTTCAGTGCTAATCCTCTTTCTCAAGGCACACGGTTGTTTATATCCGGATCTGAAGCAAAAGATTTAGTGTTTGATAAGAACAGTACAATATGCAAACACGCACTCATCAGAACGCAAAGCATAGAGTCCATTACACTTGAAGAGGGCTGCAATGTTGGATATGAATCTTTCAAAGAGTGCCCCAATTTGACCAAGGTGATTGTCAAGTCGCCTAATACAAAAATAGATGCAAGTGCTTTTCGCGGCTGTATGGTGGATGTAACTTTTATTGGTTCTGAAGCCGAGTGGCACTCAATAACAAATGGTGAACTTGAAGGTGTTTCTTCAATATCTTTCTCCAAATAAAATCTAAAATTTCAATAATTTCCTTTCAAGGAGCTGAGTCGTTGACTCGGCTCCTTTTCTATTTACAACCGTCTCTTTCTTCCTCAAATAGAAAATTTTTGATAAGATTTATGATAGAAAACATATTCAAAAAATGGGGGATTTGACCTCTGGGTTCGTGAGAACGTAGAATATCCAAATGACCGTTTTGGACTCATGAGCTAAGATATGTTATTCTCTTTATATAAATTGTATAAAAACAAAAGTATAAAACCGAAAGGAGAAATAGCAATGACAAAAAATGAGTTTTCTGCAAATTGGATTTTGAATGAGAGGCACGAGGTGATTTTGAACGGTGAATTGAGTGGTGAAAATCATATTGCAATCATTGCACAAATGCAATACCTTAGAAGCATTGGTGAAGAACCTACACTTTGTATTGATTGTTGCCCTGGCGGCTCGGTTGTTGCATGCATGTCTCTGTATGACGAGATGCAAAGGCTTAAACCCCGCGTTATTGTTCGTGGAATGGCTGCATCTGCGGCTAGTCTTCTGCTTGCTGCTGGTGCCCAAGGAAAAAGATTTGCTTATCCTAATGCCATTATTATGATTCATCAGCCGCTTGGCGGATTCCAGGGGCAGGCTTCTGATATGCGCATACAGTGGGAGCGTATGGAGGCAACAAAGCGTAATTTGAATGCGATTTTATCATTACATACTGGGCAGCCACTTGAAAAAATCGAGAGGGATACAGATCGTGATTACTATATGACAGCTAAAGAAGCTCTTGAATATGGCATCATTGATGGAATTATTTATCCTAATAGCGAGGAGGATTATTGATATGACTCACTTAACTTATTTGCAAAACAGAACTATTTATTATTCGCTTTTTGTTTCGGCACTGTTGGAAACCTCCCCATCCGAGATTTATCAGAAAATCTCGCCGGTATTCTTTACGGACAATGATGACACCGTTTCCAGGCTTTTGAGTTCCTCTGAACTCAACCAGTTGCATTCGTGTACCATAATTGAGTTGTATCAAAATTACATCTCTTCTTTTTGTGCTGATAAGAAGATTTTCGGTAGAAGCGGCAGTGAGAAAGAGGCAATCCAGTTAAAGCTCCATATCTTAAAGATCATTGAGGAACTGATCAAGATTCCGACTGCGAACATCATTTCCGCACTTTGTGAGAATTATGATAAAAACTTGACCGTTGTATATGCATTAACCCTATATTGCAGCAATCCTCGCGTTAAAGGGGTTTATTTGTCTGCTCTTAAAAAGGCAACTCGTGATGCGGATGGGTTGGATGCCTGCCTTGCATTATTATATCTTGATTCTGGAAAAAAAGAGTGGATGGAAATATTAAACCGCAATGTCACCATTCAGTTCTATCCCGAAGTTCGAGGTGTTATTGAGCAAAAATATCAGATAAATCCGTAACAACGCAACAAATAGGGAGGAATAAAATATATGCGCAATAATGATTGGACTTTATTTTGCAAAATTGCTGGAGAAGAACCTTACAAAGAACATACGGTTCTCCAAACCCCCGAAACGATCACCGAAAATCCCGCTTATTATAGCTATATTTATGGTGAGACAATCCCAACAAACGTAAATGGGCGTGTTCTGTGCACAAGCAGAAATGATAAGAGTGAACTTATTATTACCAAAATGCGAGCCAATGTACATCAGATGATTTACGGTGCCAGCGGTAGCTGCAAAACCCAAGGCGCTGTATTGGGAGAACTCTCCAATATGGATGGACGTACATCCTATATTGTATTTGACACAAAAGCTGAAGTAACACCATTGGTATATTCGTCGGCAGCCAAAAAATACGGTGCAGACAATGTAATGGTTGCTAATTTTATGCAACCGTCCCATTCTATGGTGAGGTTGAATCCTTTTGTTCCGTTAGCAAATATGTGGTTATCGGCAGAAAAAGCAGATGCAAACAGTAAGAAAGCTATTCGTGACCACATTACAACTGAAATACGAAAATTTATCGATTGTGCCTTTGAGGTGAAATCTCAAAAAGATCCAACATGGGAGGAAACCGCAAAAGATTTCATTTTTTCGATGGTTCTGGGGCTTTTTGAAGATCTCACACTGACATCGGCACAGGAAAAGAATTTAAAGAGGAGTAAGACGAAACCGCATCAAATTAATTTCGAAACAGTCTCAAGGATTTTCAACTCGTTCTCTTGGGAACGACGCTTTGATGACCACGGCTTTTTGTCCAAGCGTGATCCTAACTCTGGTGCATTTAAATTTTCCAAGTCTATAAGAGATAATGCCCAAACTACTCGCGCGAACTATATGGGGTTTGTTCAGAAATATTTGATTCAGGTCTCTGATCCCAAAATAGTAGAGATGAGCAAATCTCATACTTTTGACATTGTAAGTATGTCCGAAACGCCTAAAGTTTTGTTCGTAATTTACGATCAGAGTGATGTTGCCGTTAGAGATTGGGTCAATGTAGTTATTTCTTATTCGATGCAGTCCTTGCTTGCACACAGTCACAAAACATCTCGTCCACTGGAAGTGCCTGTTGTCGCTGTAATCGACGAGTTTCCAACTTTAAGGCCCAATGCAATCTACCCAACTATTTTGGAAACTGGAAGAGGCTGCAATCTTTTCCTTTCTCTCGTTGTCCAGTCACTAAGTCAGTTGAAATCAAGATATCCTGAGGATTATGTTTCGATGGTTAATAACTGTGCGTTGCAAACCTTTCTTGGAACAAATGATTTTGAAACGGCAAGAGAATTCAGCGTAAAATTAGGTCAAACAACCGTTCCGGATCCGCAAGCTTTTTTACAAGGACACTATGCCTCACAGACCGTTAGCGTTGTTACAAGTGATAAGCTGATGCATCGAATGAATTATGGCGAAACGTTTCTATGCATTGATCGACAAATGCCCATTCACGGAAGATTTTGTTTGCATTATCAAACAGAAGAATATCATAGAGAGCCTTTGACGGATATCAATCAATTTGAACCGATTAAATCGAAAGACAAGCTACAAGCTTATGATGCATCACCATTTTACAAAGATGATGACGATGATGATAACGATTTGTTTGACTTTTAATTCAGTAACGAACTCGATTTACAACTGAGTCAAATTGAACTTGACGGTAGGTTGTTCTACAATTATACTGGCAGCAATACGCAAAAAATAAAAAAACGGAGGAAAAAACAGTGAAAAGAAAGGTTATTCTTAAAATCAGCGGTCAGAAAGCAATTTCTGAGGAAATCGAGATGGGGACGGTAATCAGCAAGGATCTTGCCAGAATTGCCAAGAAGTACCCCAACACGTTCGGTAAAGAGGACGAGGCAGGCAGCTACGCCAATATGCTCAGCACCGACTCCCTTGACCAGAGCTCGTCTACTGTAAAGCTGAAGTGCAAGGATTCCGCAAAGATGGCGCTTGATGTAACCCTTCCTTGGAATCAGGCAGAAGCAGAATTTGCAAAAATCAGTGGCACTCCTGAGCTCGATATCGTTCTTGCCGGCATCGTCGGAACGAAGTAATCAAAAATGAGTATAGGCTGCACCTGCTGCTTGTAGCCTATACTCCTTAGAAAGGATATAAAATGAAACTTCTCACAAACATTGACGTTTTCAGAATTATGGGGAATGCAATCAACAGTGAGCTTGGTTCTCCGGGTACCGTATCGATCGAAAGAACAGTCGATCAGAAGTGTAAGATCATCATAAGCGATATCCCCACTTACCCCGGCGGCACGCTTGGATATCTCGTAATTGTTGTTCCTCTTAACTTCATCAAAATCACAGACAACAACGACATTGAATGCCGTGAAGTGGCACCGCACGAACTTAAGGTTTACAACGGTAAAACCCCTGGAAGCACCACGGCGCTGGTTCACACGAACATCTTCGATGACGGCCATCCTTGTCTGGGTGCCGGAAATAGCGCTGTCAGAATCAAGGATGTATATGACCTTGCAGCATATATCGTTGCTTCGCTCCTTCGCATCAACATGACCGGGCAGTCCTTCTTGAGCCCCACAACGCGCAAGTACGGTTCTACACCGGAGCAGATGCAGAAATTCAAGGAGCAGGTGCGCAATATGCTCCGCAAGCATTTCAGTGATGATGTTGTAAATCTCGACTACTCCCAGATATACGACGATATTCGGGAAAATTTTAACGACCAATACCGCATGTACATTTAGGAGAACGCTATGAGACAGATAGTTATTAACAAATCGCTGTTCGAGGACGTGCTGAGAATCAATTCTCAGTGTGATACGTTCTGTTCAATAATCAATTGCACCTTAGTTAAGCTGCATGAAGGCGCTGAATTGTACGCCTGTTTGAGAGCTGACGGCGGAGAGCCGTGCAAGCTTTACATCGCCGACTGTGCTGAAACCGTCGCAAAAAGCATTTCTCCCAACGAGAATGAATGGATTGAAGCAGTGGGCGACATGGAAAATTTGACTATCTACTATTGCAAGAAGAACAAGAGTCAAATTGTTGAGAAAAACGCCGTTTTCAGCGGCGTTGAAACTCCCAAAATGGCGACCGCACTCTGCGATACAATGGAAAAACTCTCGGTAGATGGGAACAAAATCCTCATCATTAAGCACGAAAAGAAGTACACATATAATGTGCGACGTGCATTCCAAAAAAGAAGTGTTTTGGACTTATCATCCATCGATTCTCGTGGTGTTGATATCGTCTATTTTGACGGAGCTACCAAGCTTGTTGAAAAGCTTCTTTATAGTGGCTGTCGTGAATTGACTGTTTTTATCAAAAAGCAAGACAGAAGCGAATCTATCGTAAGAGATCTCGACAAGCTTTCTCGTAGAGCCCCCTTCAGCAACACAATTACCGTTGTAATTGGCGATGAATATTCTCGGAAAACACCTTCGAAAATACTCGTTGGACATGTCAGAGATCTTGATTCGCGAGCCGTTACGAGGATCTTCTTCTCCACGAATTATGCAGAAGGAGAAGGCTTCGGTATATCGGTAGGACAAAACACCGAAAACACTATTCCCGATGAGATGGGCTGTAAGCTGAAGTCGTTCGCTATTCACTATATCACATCCATTATGAGCGAGTTGATTTTGAAGGCAACCACTTCGCAATCAACGAACGCAAGACGTTTGTTTAAAGTTAACGCCAAATCTTTGAAGACAGAAACTATAATTAAGGAGAACTAATACTATGCTTACCATTGCAATTAAAACCACGCTTTCTTACCTTGTAAGTTGCTCTGAAACCCATAAAATGACGAGGAACGGCTGGCAGATCATCGTTGGTCCCGAAGCTTTCTTCGTGAGTGAAGATAGATTCCTTAGCAAGTACAAGGGCAATCTTTATATTGTCCCTGGGACAAAGGATCGTTTGCTGACATTCGAGGAGGCAGATGCGCTTCGAGCTTCTGTTATGAACCTTGAATCTCAGAGAATCATTAAGGTGAAAGGTAGCAACAAGAGTGAGCTCTTTGACAAGAGTGGCGCTACATATAATCTTTCCCTTGCATCGTCTGATGTAGAAATTGCCGCAGACGATATTCGTTGTGAGTACAACGGAAACAACAGCAACATTAAGGTAACGACCGCCGGATCTGTATTGGATATGACATCATCCAACTCGAGATTTGATATCAAAGCAGACAATACGGTAATCACCATGTATATTTCGAACTGCTTTGTAGAACTTGACGGCGGCAATCTTGAGGTGATGATTATCGGCAGCAATAACAACATCAGTGGTATTGCTGAAGGAATCACGGTTTTTGCAAGAGGCAAAAAGAATGAGTTCCACAACAGAGATGAGGCACCCGAAGCAGATCCCTCTAAAAACGACAACTAAGGAGAGCTCTTATGGAAAAGAAAGCTATTGTGTATATGCCGGATCATTGCTACAATCGGATGATCAAGCATATCTTTGAGAATCCCCGATATGAGTGTGGTGGCTTTCTGATTGGAAACCGTATCGATCTTGATGATGCATACGTCTTTTCAACCCGTGAAATATATTATGAACCTCATGTAGGCACGCATAGTAGATTCGAATTTTCACTCGATAACACGGAAAACGCTATGGATTTTGAGAGCGAATGGAACGAGCGCAATAAGAGTGACGATTATCTTTTCGGAACATACCATTCACACGGCACCTTCGATGCCTTTCATAGTAATGTCGATGACATTTATGCTAAGAAATTCAACCTGATGATCATTTGCAGTCCTTCAACCAAACGTATAGAGGTTTGGTACTGGAATCCCGGTCTTTCAAGATGGTTTGAGGGCTCTCTGATTGTTTACTCGGACGATGGTAAAACTCCTGAGAAAAACATCACGGTTCTTTCCGAAGAAACCACTGTTACATCGGGGACGGAATTGTTTCCGATGAGAACCTATAAGAAAAAGAAAACCTCGAAACCGCGTAAGAAGGTACTTATCGTAGGGTGTGGAACTCTCGGTAATCTTTTGGCACAGCATTTTATCGATGGCAATCCCGGCGCAGAAATAACTTTCGTTGATAGGGACTATTACGAGGTTGCCAATCTTCCCAGAAGTCCCGTTATTGAAAGCGATGCTGTAGGAAAACCGAAAGCATTTGCTTTGGCAGAAGCTGTAGCGAAAGCGAGCCATAACCTTTACCCCGTGCACGGTATCGTCGGGGATATACGGAAGTTTTCAATTAACTTCTTCGAGCAGTTTGACGTAATCATCTCTCCGCTTGATAACCTTGAATGCCGTTATTACTTGAGTTATTGTGCGTCGGTTCTTAGGAAGCCGTTTGTAAACCTTGGAACATCCTATGTAGGAATCAACGGAACGCCTTCTTTCAGCGGTGACGTTTACTACAAGCCTAGACGTAGCAATGCATGCTTGGATTGCTTCTATCCTCTTTTCAAGAGCAATGAAGCGCTGTTGAGTAAGCGTGTTTCTTGCGGTGGCGAGCTTCCTGAAGAGGTAGCGCCGCAGGTTATATCATCCTCAATGTTAATTGCCTCCGTTGCATTTGTTTGTATAAAGAAAGCACTTGCCAACGATAATGCAACATTCAGCAGCGGATATAACATCAGCGATGTTTTCTCAAGTGAGGATTTTTACGACAAGGCACCGGTTCGCATCAGTCATTGCTGTAGCTTTAGATCTATGCATGAGTTCAAATCGCCGATTAAAACCATTTCAATTTCTCCCCAGACTCACTTTAAGACGTTGTACAAGTGCATCAAAGCGATATTCAAGGACCGCGAGGACTGCGAATATGAGATCGATATGGTTTCATCGGGCTTAACGCACCTCAAGTACAGACGTATCAATCCCATACATTCCATTTGTTTGGATAAAGATTGCATCGGAAAAATCCACCATTTGATTGGAACGGAGTATTTCCCTCGCGATCACGTATATGCTATTAGCTCTAAGGGCAGGACAAGGTATATACGGATTAAACTTAAGTAAAGGAGACCTATATGAATCACGCACGACTTGTTTGCAATCAGAGAGAAAAATTTCAGTGTGCAGAATGCCGCAAACTTACATCCTCCGGGTATCAGCTCATCGGTGAAGATGAAACCAAATTTGTATGCAATGGGTGTTATGTAAACTGCAGAAACCGTTACCCAAGTATGGGGGATAGCATCAAGCATCTTCTTCCGGCAGACGTTGTATTCTCGAGTGACTACGATCCTCTCAAAAGTGCATCGCCGAATGAGGACGAAGACGCGCACGATGACGTTGGTTACATCGGAGAACTTGTCCCCGATGGTAATGGTGGATGGAGAGAGCCTACGCAGGATGAAATCAGAGCCATGCAGTCTCGCGAACCCGCTGCAACAAGCACCACTGAAGACAACTCGAATGAAGTGGACGTCTGGAGCACACTGAGCGTGAAATATCGTTTTACGACTGATAACAAGCTGCAGATAGTAGTTCCTAAAAGATGCCGAATCGATGACCGTTCCTATGAGCTTGTGGTTGTGACGGATGAGGACTAAGATGAATCCTTTGACGCGTTATAATAGCATCACATCCCCTATTATTCCACGCGAGACGGTGAAAAACAGTTGCTTCGTTAACACCCCCAAGCAGATGTTTATTTCGCTTATGAGTGGGGAGCGTGTATGCTTTAAGGAATACAATTTGGCCGCCGAATATTACATACGAGCTGCGGAAATATTTCGTAGCTTGTATGTCCCTGGTATGGATGATTACCATTTCGTAATGGCGCTGAACAATTACATCGTACAACATATTGCATATGACTATAGTGTGGTTAACAAATCAAGCTTAAGCGCGGAGGATATGGAAAGCTTTGAGATTGATGCGCCACTGTTCAAGGGAAAAGGCGTTTGCTCTGCAAAAAGCAAATTTTTCTCTCTCCTTTGCTGTTTAGCAAATATAAAAACGGTTCTTGTTACCGGTTCGTTGAAGAATTCGGAGCAAGATGTGCGCCATGCATGGAATAAGGTTCTTTTGAAAAAGCCCGGGGAGTCTGTTGCAAAATGGAGGAATATTGACGTTACAAACAATTTTGTACATAGCGATGCAGACAAAAGAGACTTAGGTGATTTCTTTCTGATATCGGATCAGAGAATTATGAGAACGCACTTTTTTATCGATTATCCTGATGCTTCCGAGTATAAACAGATTAATTTCTTATCTACGGGATCTTTTGATTATCCATCAGCATAATATATACCCTTTGCTCAAATACGGATAAATAGTATGGTTATGTTTTACATTTGTTTTCAAAAATTGCATCGCTGTAGTCAAAGAAAAAGCTCTCGACGAAAATGCGGAAAACCGAATAGCGAAGGTGGTCTGTCCCAAAATGTAGGACAGACCACTTTTGCGTGAAATGTTTGCACAGATTTGCAAAAACAAAGCCGGAATTTACAGATGCTTCTTTTCTGCCGTAGGACAAAACAGCGCAAAAACATAGAGAAATCA
>JAEIGA010011155.1_pt1 | contig 13646 bp, 12 predicted proteins | sample 9270691 | NCBI WGS metagenome assembly JAEIGA01 (sample SAMN17057246, study PRJNA624740) | gut metagenome | biome: biome; isolation source: fecal sample | host: Bos grunniens | place: China: Xizang | collected 2019
AAAGTCCCCATACAGAAATTCTACCGTGGATTCCTGTCGCAGAGCTATCTGTACAGCAGCGACGGCATTGACGGATGTCCTGGCGCAGACATTTTCTGGGAATGCTTGAATAACGCGCAGAATGGTGCTATCAACTACCCCATGAACCCCAACTATGTCGCATGTCTGATACCTTACAGCGAGGAAGAACGCGCACAGGGCGTCGTTCCCGAGTTTGCTGCACCCAGCAGCACTATGCGATATACTTCGGTACAGGGTTATAGCGAAAGCAAGCAGTTCTACTCGCCCGACTATGGCAATATGAAGCCACTGGAGCAGGATTATCGTCGCACTTTATATTGGAATCCGGCAGTGAGGATTGAGAACGGCGAGGCTGTCATTGAGTTCTACAACAGCAGCAGTTGCGTCAACATAACCGTCGACGTGACAGGACGCGACAGGAACAACATCTTAAGCAACGATGCAATAACCATAACAAGGTTCAACGACAAGCCGCAGGAACAGGAGCAAACAGAAGAGACAACAGTAAAGCAACCCGAGGAGGCTCCTATGGATTCAGCCACACTGGCAGCCTGCGAATACCACCATGAGCGTGCAATGATATACTACAACCAGAAGCGTTACAAGGATGCGCTGACAATGTTCATAGAGCTCGCGCAGCACCGCTACGCTCCTTCAATGTATTATGTAGGACTCTGCTACCTCAACGGCACAGGGCTGACAAAGGACGAAGAGCAGGCATACAAATTCATAAGCGATGCAGCGGAACTGGGAGAGAAGGCTGCACTTTATGACCTTGCCGTAATGAAAGAGAACGGTACAGGAACAGAGGCCGACAAGGCCAAGGCACACGACCTCTTTACCAAGGCCGCCGAGCAGAATGAGCCACGTGCATTGCTTGAGATGTACAGACGTTGCACGAACGGTACAATGGTCGGACAGAATGCCACGGTAGCCGAAGAACTCCTGCAAAAATCGGCAGAACTGGGATACCCGCCCGCAATGCTCGAATACGGCAAGCTACTGATAAGCAGCGGACGTGACGGCATAGGATATATCAAGGCAGCAGCAGACGAGAAAATGGACGAAGCCTTGATTTACATGTATGACCATGAACTAAAGGCCGGCAACGGCAAGCAGGCATACGCATACGCCAAGGAACTGCATATAAAGAGAAACAGACAAGGCACGAGATTCTTGGCCGACTGTTACCTCAACGGTGTTGGAGTGAAGCGTGACAAGAGCCTTGCCAAAGACCTCTACCGCGAGGCAGGGGAGTAATGTTAAACGTGTTAAACCTTACACACTGCACCTTTTCTACTCCCTTATATCTGCTCCCCACATCAGTTTTTCTTGCAGGTTCTGGATGAAGGAGTGTTTGCGGCTGCGTATGATTAGCTGCTTGTAGTCGGCTTTGCGCACTGTTATACGGGTTGTCTCGTTGCAGCTCTCGTTGCGTCCGTCAATGGCTATGAGGAAATTGTGGCTGCGGCTGTTTACCTTGATGCCTATCTGTGCACTGTCGCTTATCACCAACGGACGGGCGCTCAGGCTGTGTGGGGCAATGGGGGTGAGCACGAGCACGTTGGCGTCGGGCGCAATGATTGGGCCTCCTACACTCAGTGAGTATCCCGTAGAGCCCGATGGGGCGGCTACGATAAGGCCGTCGGCCTGGTATGTGATGCTGTCGGTGCCGTTGAGCGTTACCTCTATGGTCATCATTGACGAGCTGTCGTGCTTCATTATCGCAATCTCGTTGAGTGCGAAGGGGTAGCTCTTGAGCTCAATGCCGTCGGGCACGGCCTCAATGATGTTGTGCCTCTCTACGTCGTACTGGCCTTCGTGAATCTTGCCGAGCACGTACTCGATGTCCTCGTTCGATGTTGTAGTGAGGAATCCCAGGCGGCCTGCGTTTATTCCAAGGATGGGTATCTGCTTGCGGCCTATGCGGCTTGCCGTGCGCAGGAGCGTACCGTCGCCTCCGAAGCTTATTGCCATGTCGGCGGTGAACTCCTCGCCGTTGATGAGCTCTGCGGGCTGTGGAACGTCAATGCCCTCCGACAGCAGGAACTCATAGAACGGCCGGTCTATGCTGAACGTGTCGCCATATTTTGTTATGGCGCTGAACAGTTGTCCTATGCTTCTTGATTTCTTTGTCTGGTGTCTGTTCCCGAAAATTGCGAATCTCATCCTTGTTCTCTTTTTGGTAATGATACAGGTGTCTACCCAAAAACTATAATACTTGGAGTTGGTGTCATATCGACCGCATGGGAGATATCTCGTATGCAGTTTAAGAGATCCCTTGTCGCTCCGCTCTGTCGGGATGACATTAACAAAGAAACCCGGGGACAACAGCTGTATCGTGCTTGTCTTTTTGGCATCCTGCCTCTATCGGTAACATCGCGAATGTCAACAATAAAGGCTTGCGGGTGCAAAATTAAGATAAATTATTGTATTAAATTTTTTATTTGTGCTATTTTTGCAAAAAATATGGATTATGATGCGGGTGGTGTAGTCCATCGCGTTGTGTTATAATGTTTTATGTATGAAGACTAAACTGAGTGTAAATATCAATAAGGTTGCCACGATAAGGAATGCCCGCGGTGGAAACAACCCCGACATCCTGGCTGTGGCAAAGGATTGCGAGGCCTTCGGTGCCGATGGCATTACCGTGCATCCACGCCCCGATGAGCGCCATATACGCCGTGCCGATGTTACGGCACTGCAGGGCATACTGCGCACGGAGTTCAACATCGAGGGCTATCCTACAAAGGAGTTCATGGACCTTGTGTTGCGTGTACGTCCCTCGCAGGTTACATTGGTGCCCGACAAACCCGAGCAGCTGACATCGAACAGCGGTTGGGATACCGTTGCCGAGCAGGATTTTCTTCGTGACATCCTCAACGACCTCCGTGGAGCTGGCATACGTAGCTCGATATTCATTGATGCCGATGCGCGCATGGCCGAGTATGCAGCCAAGGCGGGTGCCGACCGTGTGGAGCTCTACACCGGTCCTTATGCCCATATGTATGCGACTGACCGTGATGCGGCAATCGCGCCTTTCCTCGAGACGGCAAAGAGGGTGAAACAGCTTGGAATAGGCCTCAATGCGGGTCATGACCTCAGCCTTGAGAACCTCAAGTTCTTTACCGACGTGATAACATGGGTCGATGAGGTATCCATTGGTCACGCGCTCATCTGCGATGCGCTCTATCTGGGACTTGAAGAGACAATCAAGGCCTATCAGAAATGTTTGATAAAATAACAAAAACAATAAATTACTATGATTTTTCTTACAGAAGTTGTCTCTGAGGCAACAGGCACTGAGGTTCTGACAGCGGTAGCAGAGCCGGTACAGGAGAGTTTGAATATCCTTGAACTTGCAATGAAGGGCGGTTGGATTATGGTTGTACTTGCAATCCTGTCCATCCTTGGCGTGTACATCTTTGTAGAGCGTTTCATGACCCTGCGCAAGTCAATGAACAGGAACCCATACTTGCTTGACCGCATCAAGGACAATCTCCGCGACAACGATGTCAAGTCTGCAATCAACTACTGCGAGAAGCAGAACACTCCAATGTCACGCATCCTTGCAAAGGGCGTGAAGGATTACCGTCTTGACGCCGTATCGGTACGTCAGGTGCTTGAGAATAATGCCGGTCTTGAGATCGCTAACCTCGAGAAGGGTCTTCCTGTCCTCTCTACCATTGCTGCCGTGGCTCCAATGCTTGGTTTCTTGGGTACGGTTACAGGTATGGTACAGGCTTTCTGGCAGATGTCGAACGCCGGTAACAACATTGATGTCTCATTGCTGTCAGGCGGTATCTACGAGGCTATGGTTACAACAGTAGGCGGTCTCATCGTGGGTATCATCGCAATCTTTGCATACAACTATCTGGTGGCGCGTGTCGACAGGGTGCAGAACCTTATGGAGGCCTATATGATAGAGTTCCTTGAGATTTTAGCCGAGGACAAGGAGAACAAGGCTAAGGCCAATTGATGATTACCCGTAAAGCGTGAATCATTATGATAAAGAGAAAGACAAAGGCTATAGACGGTTTTTCAATGTCTTCAATGACGGATATCATCTTTTTGCTGTTGATATTCTTCATGCTGACATCGACCATCGTTGCGCCTAACGCGATAAAGGTATTGTTGCCCGAGGGCAAGGCACAGACACACGCGAAGCCTATGGCGCGTGTTACCATTGACAAGGAGCTGAACATCTTTGTGCAGTGGGACAAGGACGAGCCTGCGCAGATTGAGGGACTTGAGGAGCTTACGGCTTTCCTGTTCGAGTGCCGTGAGAAGGACGAAGAGATGTACGTGGCCCTCTATGCCGATGCCGGCATCCCTTATGGTGAGGTTGTCAAGGTGCTTAATATTGCAAACGATAACGAGTTCAAGATGGTGCTTGCTACACGCCAGCCCGACAAGAAGCGATGAAAGATATTTCAAAAGAGAAACTATACGGTATTGTAGGCACGCTTGTGTTCCATATTCTGGTAGCCGTGCTGCTCTGTCTCATTGTGATGGAGCAGATACCTGTGCAGCCCGAGAAGAGCAACATCGAGATGCAGAGCGCTGCCGAGGACTTTGCCGGAAAGGAGTTCTATGAGGCGAAGTTCATCAGCGATGTGAAGCCTCAGGTAGCAAAGGCTGAGCCTGCTCCTGCCACCCCTGCCAAGGATCCTTATATTGCGCAGAACTACGAGAAAAGCATTCCCGTAGATACCCTCACGTCAAAGGTCGAGAGCAAGAAAGAGAAGCCCACGGTGAGCGAGGAAGAGAGAAAACGCAAGGAAGAGGCTGAGCGCAAGGCTGCCGAGGAGGCGGCACGTCGTGCGGCCGAGGAGGCCGAGCGCCAGGCAAAGGAGAAGATTGCGAACTCTGTAGCCGGAACCTTCGGCAAGTCAAGCAAGATAAGCAGTAAGGGTAATGAGGGCGTTGGTGTAGGCGCTGCAGGCAGCACTGAAGGCGGTACCGACCAGGGGCTGCAGGCGGTAGGTACCGGCAATGGCCTGGGTATCGACTACAAGGTGGGTAACCGCAAGGTCGTTGGCGAACTGAACAGGAACATCCCGGTTCAGGAAGAGGGTACTGTGGTTGTATATGTAACCGTTAACCCACAGGGACGTGTGGTGACTGCGAATGCGAAGACTGCCTCTATCGTATTGAAGAAGGCTGCCGAAAAGGCTGCATACGAGATAAAGTTCAACAATGTATCGAACCTCACCGAGAATGAGGAGGGTACGATTACATTCCGTTTTAACATGAATTATTGATTATGAAAAAAGTATATCTGTTTCTTGCCGATGGCTTCGAGACCGTTGAGGCATTGGCTCCGGTGGATGTGATGCGCCGTGCAGGCCTTGAGGTGACAACCGTGTCCATCATGCAGCGTCGTGAGGTGGTTTCGGCACAGGCTGTGCCTGTCGTTGCCGATGCACTCTATGAGGATGTATGCTTCTGCGATGCCCATGCACTTGTGTTGCCGGGCGGTGGTGTCGGTACAGACAACCTCTCGGCTCATGAGCCTTTGCGTTCATTGCTTAAGGATGCCCATTCAAAGGGTGTTCTTGTGGCTGCCATCTGTGCGGCACCGATGGTACTGGGCAGGATAGGAATCCTCGAGGGCCGTAAGGCTACATGCTATCCGGGCTGTGAGGGCGACCTCTTCGGTGCCGAGTATACTGCAGTTGCCGTGCAGGAGGATGGAAATATAATCACAGGCTGTGGACCCGGTGTCTCGTTCGACTTCGGTTTCGCGCTTGTAGAGCGTCTGTGCGGAGCGGATACAGTGGCGACACTGCGTTCACAGATGCAGTTCTGAAAAGCAATAATATAGTTGTTGATCCTGATTTTCTCTGTTAATGTAATCCCGACAGAGCGGAGCGACAAGGGATCTCTAAGACTGCATATGAGATATCTCCCATCCGGTCGATATGACACTAATGCTGAGTATTCAGGTTTTTGTCAACACCTATATCATTACCTCTGAAAATGTATTTGATATGAAAAAACATCTTATAGTCGTTGCCGGTGGCAAGGGGCTCCGCATGGGCGGTGATATGCCCAAGCAGTTCCAGCTGATTGGTGGAAAGCCCGTGCTCATGGTGACTCTTGAACGTCTGCATTCGATAGATCCTACAATGCAGCTTATACTTGTGCTCCCTGCCGACCATTTCGAGCTCTGGAAGGAGCTTTGCAAGGAGCATGGCTTTGCTGTGCCCCTGTTGCTTACACAGGGCGGTGCAACACGCTTCCACTCAGTACAGAACGGTCTTGCCCAGGTTGATGACCTGGATGAGGCTCTTGTGGGTGTACACGACGGTGTGCGTCCGTTCGTGTCGCAGAGGGTGGTCGATGACTGCTTCCGCGAGGCATGGATACACGGTGCCGCAATACCAATGATTGAGCTGCAGGACAGCCTGCGTCACATCGTGGGCGGCAATGGCGTTACCGAGGTGGTGCGCCGCGACCGTTACCGTCTTGTGCAGACACCGCAGGTGTTCAAGCTATCTGTACTGCGTCGTGCCTATGAGCAGCGCTTTGTGGAGACCTTTACCGATGATGCCTCGGTGGTTGAGGCTGCCGGAATGCAGGTAGTCGCTGTTAACGGCAACCGCGAGAACATAAAGCTTACGACCCCATTTGATATGATGGTCGCAAAGACCCTTATGGAATGCTGGACACCACAACAAGAAATATAAAATATCTTCCGGGTGTCGGTGAACAGCGTGCCGCGCTTCTTGCCGGGGAACTGAACATACGTTCCCTGTACGATTTGCTGTACTATTTCCCGTACAAATATATCGACCGCAGTCGCGTATTCAAGGTGAACGAGCTGGGCGGTCATCTGCAGCATGTGCAGATTGTGGGCGAGATACGCTCCTTCGAGGAATTCGGCGAGGGAGCGCGTCGTCGTCTTGTGGGGCATTTCACCGATGGTACCGCCTTTGTGGACCTTGTATGGTTCAAGGGCATAAAGTATATAAAGAGCAGCCTTAAACTGCATACGCAGTATGTGGTGTTCGGCAAGCCCTCCATGTTCAACGGCAGGGTGAACATCGCGCATCCCGATGTGGATGATGCCTCAACGTTGCAGTTGAGCAGTATGGGTCTGCAGCCATACTACAACACTACCGAGAAGATGAAGCGTCGCGGGCTCAACTCCAACGCCATGGCCAAGCTGGTGCAGAACCTTTTCCAGCTTCTTGACCGCGAGATGGAGGAGACCCTGACACCTGATATTGTGCGCAAGCATGGCCTCATGTCGCTCGACAACGCCCTGCGCATAATACACTTCCCGAAGAACACCAAGGAGCTGCAGCTGGCGCAGTACAGGCTCAAGTTCGAGGAGCTGTTCTATATACAGCTGAACATACTGCAGTATGCCCGTGACAGGCAGATGCGTTACTTGGGTCACCGCTTTGCAAAGGTTGGTGACATGTTCAACCGTTTCTATCACGAGAATCTTCCGTTTGAGCTTACCGGCGCACAAAAGAGAGTAGTGCGCGAGATACGCTGTGACGTGAACAGCAACCGCCAGATGAACCGTCTGCTGCAGGGTGATGTGGGTAGCGGAAAGACTCTTGTGGCACTCCTTTCAATGCTGTTGGCAAAGGACAATGGCTATCAGGCCTGTATACTGGCTCCTACTGAGATCCTTGCCGAACAGCATTTCGCGACCATACGCCGTATGCTCGGTTCATTGCCAGTAAGGGTGGAACTGCTCACCGGCAGTACGCGCCAGAAGGAACGTGGTCCTCTCTTTGAGGCGCTTGAGAACGGCGGTATCGACATCCTTGTGGGCACGCATGCCGTGCTCGAGGACAACGTGCATTTCTATAACCTTGGCCTTGTGGTAATTGATGAGCAGCACCGCTTCGGTGTAGCGCAGCGTGCCAAGATGTGGGCAAAGAACAATATCCCGCCACATATACTTGTGATGACAGCAACGCCAATCCCGCGTACTTTGGCAATGACACTGTATGGCGACCTTGACGTGTCGGTCATCGACGAGTTGCCGCCAGGCCGCAAGCCAATCTCCACAAGGCATATCTTCCGGGAGCATGCCGGTGCCATGTACTCTTTTATCCACGGCCAGTTGCGAGAGGGACGCCAGGCCTATGTGGTGTACCCGCTTATAACCGAGAGCGAGAAACTCGACCTCAAGAACCTTGAGGACGGCTACAAGCACCTGTGCAACGTCTTCTGTGACTACAAGCTGAGCAAGCTGCACGGCAAGATGAAACCTAAGGAGAAGGATGAGGAGATGAGGCGATTCGCATCGGGCGAGACACGTCTGCTTGTCTCTACGACGGTTATTGAGGTGGGTGTGGACGTGCCCAATGCTTCGGTGATGGTTATTGAGAATGCCGAGCGTTTCGGACTCTCGCAGTTGCACCAGCTGCGCGGTCGTGTAGGCCGTGGAGCGTCGCAGTCGTACTGTATACTGGTGACCGACTACAAGCTCTCCGAGGAGACCCGCAAGCGCATGGAGATAATGACAACCAGCAACGATGGTTTCGAGATTGCCGAGGCCGACCTCAAGCTGCGTGGCCCCGGTGACATCGAGGGTACACAGCAGAGCGGTATCGCCTTCGACCTCAAGATTGCAAATCTTGCACGTGACGAGCAGCTCCTGCAGTATGTGCGCGAAGTGGCACGCGCGGTGGTGGATGCCGATCCTGAGCACAATGACCCTGCCAACAGGGTGTTGTGGGAGCGTCTGCGTGCGATAAAGAACATGAAGAACTGGAACTGGGGCGCCATCTCCTGATGCCCGCTTCCTGGGCTTATGGTACTTTTTGCAATTCTTAAGTCTTTAATTTTCGTTCAGATAACTATTTTTTAGTATCTTTGCAGCCGGTTGCAAAGATGGGTTGTGTCGTGGGTATGTCCAATGCAACGTCAATTGGCTTTTCGCCATTTTCCTGTAAGACTTCATAACCAAAATAAATCAAAATGGAAAGAACACTTATTCTTATCAAGCCTAATGCCCTGCAGCGTGGCATCGTTGGCGACATCATCACACGTTTTGAGCGCAAGGGCTTGCGTCTTAGCGGCATGAAGATGTTTTTCATGACTGACGAACTTGTTGCCGAGCACTATGCTCATCTTGTAGAGCGTCCATTCTTCCCTTATCTCAAGGCTTCAATGCAGGCGGCTCCGCTCATTGCATGCTGTCTTGAGGGTGCCGAGGCTGTAGAGACCGTTCGCCAGATGGTCGGTGCTACAAACTCACGTAAGGCGCTTCCAGGTACAATCCGTGGCGATTTCTCAATGAGCGGTGAGCAGAACGTGGTACATGCTTCCGATTCAGTTGAGAATGCACTTGTAGAGATTAACCGTTTCTTCAGCCCAGCCGAGCTGTTCGACTATGAGTCGGCTGTAACCCGTTTCGAGTACGGTGGCGAGGAGAGCCAGAAATACATGTAATAAAGTGAGAGTACTGAAGTCGATATTGCTTGCAGCCCTTCTTGCAGCTCCGTTTGCCGGTGCAAGCGCGCAGGATATGCTCGCCGAGGAGGTGAATGTGTGCAGACATATGGTGATGCCCGACTCCGTGGCGTCGCACAATATGTTGCTTAACGAGTCGTATATACTGCCTTCAATGGATATGTATCCAAGTTGGGAGAACAACAAGGTGCATTTCACAGCAACCTTGCCCGACTCGTTCAAGATTGATCTCACAGGCTTCGTAATGCCTACCGCAAGCCGCAAGGTGACCGATATCTTCGGCTACCGTCCGCGTCGTCGTCGTGTGCACAACGGCCTTGACATCAAGGTTGAGAAGGGTGATACAATCTATGCAGCATTTGACGGCAAGGTGCGCATTACGGCGTTCCAGCGTCGCGGTTATGGCCACTATGTGGTAATACGCCATAACAACGGTATTGAGACTCTCTATGCCCATCTCTCAAAGAAACTTGTCAACGAGAACCAGAATGTGAAGGCGGGTGACCCGATAGGCCTGGGTGGCAATACAGGCCGTTCTACGGGCTCACACCTGCACTTCGAGACCATTCTCCTTGGTAAGTGCATTGACCCCGCCCTGCTGTTCGATTTCCCTAATCAGGACGTTACCGGTGACCACTATGTATACCGCAAGCCTGGTACCCGTTACGTGGAGAACGGCAAGGTCAAGGTAGCCGGTCCCGAGCCCAAATACCACAAGGTAAAGTCGGGTGATACTATCGAGCGAATCGCAAGAAAGCACGGTGTCTCGCAGCAGACGATATTCAAACTGAACGGTCTTAACTCGCGTTCGATTATACGTCCGGGACAGAACCTGAGATATCAGTAACAAACAAAAAAGTCAAGCATTTCACCAATGCTTGACTTTTTGTTTGTTGTAACTCTCTTTATTAGAAGATATATGCAAGAGAGAACTGCCATGTGTTTGTCTTTGACTTTGTGGCGAAGTTCAATGCTGCCTGTGTTGGCTCGCTGTACTCGCTTGTGCTGCCAAGGGCGATGTTGTAGTTCACGTGAAGCTGTACGTGGTCAAGCACGACTGCACCAAGGCCAAGGTTAAGGCTGAGGTTGCTGCTTCTCAATGTGTACTCCGAGAGAGCCTGCTGGCCGCCATCGAGCATCATGTCAGCGATGGAGTATGTCTTGTCACCGACGTTCCAGCTCCACTGTGGACCTGCTGCCACGAAAGGCTCAAGGAACTTGTTCACGACAGGGAGTGAGAGCTCATAGCGCAGATATACAGGGAGGTCTACGCACTTGCTCTTGATGGTCTCGCTACCTACCTCTGTGTTTGTCTGTGAATAGAGGAGGTTAGCCTCTAAGCCAAGGCCTACGATAGGCAATGTGGCTTTTACCATTGGACCTACGAACCAACCCTGGTCGCCTTTTACTGTAGTCTTCATGTCACCAAGGTTTGAAGGTTTCTCTGCTGAGTTTACACCGGCCTTGATACCCCAGTTGATCTGTGCTGCTGCGGGAGCTGCCATAAAGAGTGTAAGGGTCAAAAGAATTCCAAAAAACTTTTTCATTGTTCTTGTTATTTAATCATTAAACAAAAACAGCATTGTGTACGGTCAAGGTATCACAATGCTGTTCCAATACCTATTTTATGCCACAAAAGAACGATAAAATAAGTAAATAAACAAAATTTTCAATAAAAATGTTTATCTGCGTGTACGGCGTACCGATACGCGCGCGGCGTTGTTTGCCTTTGCAGGTTCGCTCTTGGTCTTCTTCTCGGCCTTTGGAGCTACCTTCTCGGTGTTCTCCTTCTGCTCCCTGCGTGTTGGCCTCTTTGGTTTCTCAACAGGTGCCTTTGCTGCCTCGATTGAGTCATTTGCTGCTTTTGCTGCCGCATCAATAGAGTCCTGACGTATCTCGGCAACGGTCTTTGTGTTCCACAGGTTGGTGCGGAAGTCGCTGAGCTGCTGCTCAATCTTCTGCTGTTCCTTCTTCACTGCTGTAGAGTCCTGGCAGTACTGTGCAATGGCCTGGTTCTTGAGGTTCACGGTCTTGTAGATGTCGCCGTCGTATGAGCCCTTGGTGAAGTAGTCATCGAGGCTCATTGTGGATATGTTGTTCAGGCTGCTTGTCATCACGCTCTGGCGGGCAAGCAACGGTGCTACCTCGTCATAGTTTACCCAGAACATAGGGATCTTGGTCTCCTCGGAACTGAACTCCTCACTGCGGTGCATTACGGGGCAGATGGCTGTGACGCGTGTTCCGTATGAGCCCCTCCTGCTGTCATAGTAGTGGCTCTCCTTGATGAAGTAGCTCTTGACCTCGGCGCTGGGGATATCGCTTTTGCCCACGATTATACGGCCATTCTCCTCTTCGTAGTATATGCGGTAGTCATCGAGCATCAGCTTGGGGTCAACGGCTTTCTCCTCGGAGAATGACTCATATCCGTCAAGGCTGTACTCATATGCTGTAATATTGCCTTCGATGATGTTCTCGAACAGGAATGTGAACAGGTTCATGCTCTCGCCCATTGGCTCGACAGGGTAGTAGAGCGAGGCGTTCTTCTCCTTGCTGAGGTCAAGTTCCCTGTAGATGTCACGTTTCCATTCAACCTCCTGAGGTGTGATTGTACCTGGGTACTGGCTCTTTGCCCTCTCGCTCAGGCCGGTTACGGCAGTAGTGTTCTTGGCCTTTCCGGGCTTGTTCGCGTTATCTTTCTGGCGAGCAGGTGGCTGCGCCACTGTTGCCTGTGCGACAAGCAGCAGTGATACGACGAGTATTAATCGGCTGATGTATTGCATAATTGTATCGTTTGTTCGTTTTTAGTTTATTATAACCTCGAGTGTGGTAGGCAACAGACGCTCGACGTTGTCGGGACCTACAGCCTTGACGTGTGATATGTAGAAGCGCTTGCCTCGGCCGAGGTTACGCATCATCTCCTTTTGTCGTGCCGAGAAGTCCGTACCGTCCGAGATCATAGGCTTTGCGTTACCCATGTTGTCATAGAATACGGTCTCGAAAGAGAGTACCTTGAACCCGATGTTCAGCAGGCCGTCATCGATGGCTGCCACAATGCCGTTTGAGCTCATGAGGTCCTGCTTGCTCAGGCCCTTGCCGCCACGGTAGCGCTGTGTGTGTCCGTCCTTGTCCTTGTACTCGATGAAAGGTGTAGGGTCGGGCAACTGGCGCACGCGGAATGCGTACTCTCCCATGCTCTGGTTATTGCCGGCCTCGTTGCGTGCTGTGACACCGATCTTGATCTCCTCGCCCACCTTTGTAGGCACAACGATGTATCCGCCGTTGCCGTCGCTCTTGATGCTTCCGCTACCGCTTGAAATGCTTGCGGATATCTTGTTTGAGGGAACACCCGGTACCGATATGCTGATCGGGTTTGAGAATCCGGCATAGAGCACGTTCATCATTGATGCGCTCACGGTAGCTGTGGGGTCAACTACGGTGTAGCTCTGTGTGAAGTCGTAGCGTGACTGTGAGCCCGATCCGTCATTTACAAGCATATATCCATTAAGGGTATAATCACCGGTCTTGTTGCAGGCAACGCTGTACTCGCCGTGCTCCGACTGCAGCAGGTTGTCGTTCACGTAGATCTGCGGGCGCTGTGTAGAGTCCACTGCGGCAAGGATAATCTGTGCCGAGAAGTTGCCGCCGCGTACGATGTTCTTTGAGGTCGGGATAACCAATGCACGGATCTGGTTCACGCGCACGTCGCCCATGTCGATGTTGTTCGAGAGGGCGTGAAGGATCTCTCCCTCAACGTAGCGCACGTCGTTCTGTATCTTTGTGAGCAATGTGATGGCCGCAATCGCGGGCATGTTCTCGAAGTGATACTCCTGCCAGTTCTTCAGCAACGAAATGTCCCTGTTGGGAACATCTGTGCTGAGGTTGGTCATGATCATCTCCTGCTGTGTAGGGTCGTTGACCATTCCGAGCATCTTTGTGCGGTATTCGATAATGGCGTCATACAGGGCTTGTCCCTCGCCGGTGGTCGGTGAAAGCATCACGTATGTGGCTGCCTCAAGATCCTCGCGGTTCTTCAGGTTCGTATGGTCACCATCCTTGCCGTCGGCCTTCTTGGCTATGCGTGTCTTCAGTTCCTCGGCATAGTCGTATATGCCGTTCGAGAGTCTCTTCACCTCCAAGGCGCGCTCGTACCACTCGCGCACCTTCTCGGGGTTCTGCTCAAG
>JAEIGA010011156.1_pt1 | contig 13646 bp, 14 predicted proteins | sample 9270691 | NCBI WGS metagenome assembly JAEIGA01 (sample SAMN17057246, study PRJNA624740) | gut metagenome | biome: biome; isolation source: fecal sample | host: Bos grunniens | place: China: Xizang | collected 2019
ACTCACTTTTCTTTGTTTACATAAAAAATATTGATTTACTTTGCATATTCAAACAGAAATAACCAATAAAAAATAATAATATTATGAGATTCATAGGCGTAATAGTAGTTCTTATCGGAGCAATAGTATTAATTGCTCAATCATTCCTAGCCACAGCTGATTACAGCAATATGATGCTAGCTGTTGGCGGTGCATTATTATTAGTAGGTGCTATCCTTCACGTATTCTGCACTAGAAAATCTATGGATTAATTTTCTTTTTAAATTACCATAAAAAAAGGTTGAATCAACGATTCAACCTTTTTTTGTATCTATATCTCTTGGTTTATAAACCAAGAGATGCTTTAACTGCTAATACTTTTTCTTCTGCTGCGGCGTTTACTGCGTCGTAGTCTTCGCGAGAAGCGATAGGTAGTTTTACTTCAATATAGAACTTGATTTTTGGTTCTGTACCAGAAGGACGAACAGATACTTTTGTGCCGTCTGCTGTGAAGTATTGAAGCACATTAGAAGATTCTGGCATTTCTAGAGATTCAGTCTTACCAGCTAAAACGTCGATCATACGTAGTGTGCTGTAATCTTTAATAACTACTACTTGAGAACCTGCAAGTTCTTTTGGAGGAGACACGCGGAATTGAGACATCATTTGTTTGATTTCTTCTGCACCGCTCTTACCTTTTTTCACTACAGAAATACCTTTTTCTTTTGAGAAACCAAATTCTAGGTAAATATCTTGGATAAGTTCGTATACTGTTTTGCCGTTGTCTTTTGCCCAAGCTGCCACTTCTGCAATCATAGTACAAGCAGAAACTGCGTCTTTGTCACGAACGAAGTCTTGGCATAGGAAACCATAGCTTTCTTCACCACCACCGATGTATTGCATTTTGCCTTCTTGTTCACGGATGATAGCTGCAATCCATTTAAAGCCAGTATAGCAATCGAAATATGGAACTTTAAATTTCTTAGCCATAGTAGCAATAAGTTCTGTGGTAACGATAGTTTTTACTAAATATTCTTTACCAGTAATTTTGCCTAGTTCTGACCAACGTTTTACTAGATAGTAAACAAGTATCATTGCTGTTTGGTTACCATTAACTAGAATCCATTCGCCCTTGTCGTTTTTAACAGCGATACCAACGCGGTCTGCGTCTGGGTCAGATGCCATAACGATGTCTGCACCTACTTCTTTTGCTTTATCAACAGCCATTTGTAGAGCAGCTGGTTCTTCTGGATTTGGAGAAATTACTGTTGGGAAGTCGCCAGAGATAACATTTTGTTCTGTCACATCAATAATATTTTCGAAACCATACATTTTAAGAGCACGAGGAATCACTGTTATACCTGTACCGTGGATAGGGGTATAAACAATCTTCATGTCTTTGTTTCTCTTGATTGATTCAGGAGAAAGTGTTAGTTTGCTGATTTTGTCTAGGTAAACGCTATCAATATCTTCGCCGATGATTTGGATAAGTTCTTTGTTGCCTTCAAACTTAATATCATCAACAGATTTGATTTTGTTTACTTCGTTGATAATATTGTGGTCGTGTGGAGCAATAACTTGAGCGCCATCAGACCAATATGCTTTATAACCGTTGTATTCTTTTGGGTTGTGGCTAGCAGTAATTACGATACCACTTTGACAACCTAAATGACGGATAGCAAATGAAATTTCTGGAGTTGGACGAAGTGCTTCGAATAAATACACTTTAATACCATTTGCAGAGAAAATATCTGCTGCACTTTCTGCAAATAAGCGGCTATTGTTGCGGCTATCGTGACCTACAACTACGCTAATTTCTTGTCCAGCAAATTCTTTTTTAAGATAGTTACTTAAACCTTGTGTTGCACTACCTACAGTATAGATATTCATGCGATTGGTACCTACCCCCATAATACCTCTTAAACCACCTGTACCAAACTCTAAGTCTTTGTAGAAAGACTCTACTAAATCTGTAGTGTCAGAGTTTTCAAGCATAGCACGAACTGCACTTTTTGTAGCTTCATCATAGTTACCATCTAACCATACTTGAGCTTTTTTCTTTACATCATTAATTAAATTGTTTTCCATATTTAGTTTAAAATTATGTTCTAAAAAAATGTTGATTATCACTACAAAAATACGTTATTTTTTCATATTGACAAAATCAGTATTAAAATTTATTTATCTTTTCATTTTTCTGTTGTATCTTTGCAGAAATAGACATTTAAAATATTACAAAATGAATACAGTAGAAAGTTTAGTAGCTTCTCGCCTACTTGGCGTACAAGCCGTTAAGTTACAACCAAATCAACCTTTTACATGGGCTTCTGGCTGGAAATCACCTATTTATTGTGACAACAGAAAAACTCTTTCTTATCCAGACGTTCGTAGTTTAATTAAATTAGAGCTTGCACGCATCATTTTAGAAAAATATCCAGATGTAGAAGCTATTGCAGGGGTAGCCACTGGCGCCATTGCACAAGGTGCATTAGTTGCTGATGCTTTAGGTTTACCATTTGTATATGTTCGTTCTTCTAAAAAAGACCACGGTATGGAAAACCTAGTAGAAGGTTATCTAGAAGAAGGCAAAAAAGTTGTTGTAGTAGAAGACCTTATCTCTACTGGTGGTAGTAGTTTAAAAGCAGTTGCTGCTCTAAGAAACGAAAAGAAATGTGACGTACTTGGTATGGTTGCAATCTTCACATACGGTTTCCCTCTAGCTCAAGAACAATTTGCTGCTGCAAACGTGGAACTTACCACACTTTCAAACTATGAAGCAGTGCTAAAACTAGCTCTAGAAACTGGTTATATTAGCGAAGAAATGCTTCCAACCCTACAAGAATGGCGTAAAGATCCAGCAAACTGGAAAAAAGATTAATATGGATACATTCGAAAGTAAGATAGTTCACATTAATAGCAACGCTCAAGCTATTTTTGAGAAACTTTCTAATTTAGAAAATCTTAGACCTGTTATTGCCAACATGCCTCAAGACAAGATTAAAGTAGAAGATGTTAAACTTACTACAGACACTTGTCATTTCAAGGTAGATCCTGTGGGCGAAATAGGAATAAAAATAATTGAAAGAGAAGAATTTAAATGTATTAAGTTTGCCTCTGATAATTCTCCAATGGAATTCAATATTTGGATTCAACTTGTAGAAAAGGCTCCTTATGACACCAAAGCCAAAATTACACTCAAGGCAGACATTCCTTTCATGATAAAAATGTTTATTAAAGACAAACTTGCTAATGGTCTAGACCAAATAGCAGATTTACTTACTCAAATTCAATACTAAAATATGGCAAACAAACTTTGGCAAAAGAAAACTATCGTAAATAGTGACATTGAACGTTACACCATAGGCAAAGATACAGAAATGGACATGTACATTGCTCGCTACGACGTATTGGGTTCTATGGCTCACGCCAAAATGCTTGAATCTATTGGTCTTCTTGAAAAAACAGACCTAAACGACATTTTAAAAGGGCTTAAAGAAATTTTTGTACAAATAGAAAAAGATGAATTCGTAATAGAAGATGGTGTAGAAGACATTCACTCACAAGTGGAAATGCAACTTGGCGAGGCTGGTAAGAAACTACACAGTGGACGCTCTAGAAACGACCAAGTATTAGTGGATTTACGCCTTTTCTCTCGTGCAAAACTTAAAGAAGTCGTAGAATCTGTTTATGCTCTTTTTGGTAGCCTTATTAGCCAAAGTGAACGTTACAAAAATGTTCTAATGCCAGGTTATACTCACCTACAAATAGCTATGCCATCATCATTTGGTTTGTGGTTTGGTGCTTACGCAGAAAGCCTACTAGATGATATGCAACTACTTTTAAGTGCTTATAAAGTGGTAAACCGCAACCCACTTGGTTCTGCAGCTGGTTATGGAAATTCATTCCCTCTAAACAGACAAATGACCACAGACCTACTTGGTTTTGATAGCATGGACTACAATGTAGTTTATGCACAAATGGGACGTGGTAAAACAGAACGCATCGTAGCATCTGCTCTTGCTTCTGTAGCTGGCACTATTTCTAAACTAGCATTTGACAGTTGTATGTTTACCAACCAAAACTTTGGTTTCATTAAACTTGCAGATGAGTTTACCACAGGTTCTAGCATTATGCCACACAAAAAGAACCCAGATGTATTTGAATTAACCAGAGCAAAATGCAACAAAATACAAGGAGTTCCTCAACAAATCACAATGATAATCAACAATTTACCTTCTGGTTATTTCCGTGATTTACAAATTATTAAAGAAGTTTATCTTCCACTATTTGATGAAATGCTTGATATTCTAGACATGACACGCAGCATGATAGAAAAGATCCAAATCAACGAATACATCCTTGACGACCCTAAATATGACTTAATATTTAGCGTGGAAGAAGTAAACAGACTTACACTAGAAGGTGTACCTTTCAGAGATGCTTACAAACAAGTAGGACTTGCTATCGAAGAAGGTAAATTCACACCTAATAAAACTGTAAACCACACTCACGAAGGCAGTATAGGAAATCTTTGTAACGACAAAATTTCTGCTTTAATGGAGAAAATATTGGAAGAATTCCCATTTGATAAAGTAGAAGAAAAAGAAAAAGCACTATTAGATGTTATTTAATACCACTATATTCGGTCCTATCCATAGTCGCAGACTTGGAAACTCGTTGGGTATAAACCTTTTGCCTAACAATGGTAAGATATGCTCATTTGACTGCATTTATTGTGAATGTGGTCTAAACAAAGATGGCAGAGAAGACACAAAACTTTCTACCAGAGAAGAAGTATATAAAGAATTAGAAGCAAAATTAAAAGAACTAAAGACTTCTAATGCCATTATAGACACATTTACCTTTGCTGGCAATGGCGAACCCACCATGCACCCAGATTTTAAAAATATTGTGGAAGATGTTATCCACCTGCGCAACACATATTATCCAGAAGCAGTTATCTCTGTGCTAACCAACGCATGGCAACTTGCAAACAAGGATGTAATCTTTGCGCTCAAAAGAGTAGATAATAACATTTTGAAACTAGATAGTGCAAAAAAAGAAACTATTCTTAAAATCAACCAACCAGTTAATCCAAACTTTGAGATTGAAACTCTTATTTCGCAAATTGCACAGTTCAAAGACAACTGCATTGTACAAACCATGTTTGTGAAAGGTCCAAATGTGGATAACACCACAGAAGAAGAGGTAACAGCATGGATTAATGCTCTAAAACTTATCCAACCACGACTAGTCCAAATCTATAGTATAGACAGAAAAGTTCCTATTGAAGGGCTAGTTCACGTGGATGAAGAAGAACTACGTGCAATAGAAACACGTGTTAAGAAGATAGGTTTAAACACCTTAGTTACTCCATGAAAACTCCTAGACGCATATTAATATCACCACTTGATTGGGGATTGGGTCATGCGTCTAGAATAATCCCAATTATAAACAGACTTTTAGAACAAGGCGATAATGTTATTATCGCCGCTTCTGGTTTGTCTTTGAATCTACTCCAACAACATTTTCCTCAGCTTAAGAGCATAGAAATCCCTTCATTTAAAATGAAGTATTCTGCTGGCAAATCGCAAGTCTGGGCAGTAATTAAAGCATTTCCTAAGCTTATCTACTATAGCATTAAGGAGCATCAAGCACTTAAACGCATTGTAGAGGAGGAAAATATAGACTTTATTATCTCCGACAATAGATTTGGCCTATACCACAAAAGAGTGTCGTCTGCATACATTACCCACCAACTTATGATAAAACTACCAAAGGAATGGTCGTTTTTAGAACCTTTTGTAGCATGTGTACACAGAAGCATTATAAATAGGTTTACAGAATGTTGGGTACCAGACTTCGCTTCCTTAGATAAGTCTCTTGCAGGCGAGCTTTCGCATCCGTCTAAAATGCCACGAAATGTGAAATACATTGGGATTCTCTCTAGATTTTCTAAAAGATGCACACCCTACGGGCGTGAAACCATAACTCCTAACTTAGCATTAGCAATTCTTTCAGGGGCGGAGCCTCAGCGCACGATGCTTGAAAAGGAACTGCTAATGTCGCTACAAGAAGACCAACACGAAGATATTATCCTAGTGCAAGGGAAAATAGAAGCAGAACAAAAGGTAAGCAAAGTGGGTAAAATAACTGTGTACAACTACATGAACACAGAACAGTTACAAGAACACATACTTAAAGCTAATGAGATTATCTGCCGAAGCGGTTATAGCAGCATTATGGATTTATATGCACTAGGAAAACTAAAAAATGCTACACTCATTCCTACCCCAGGACAAAGTGAACAAGAATACCTAGCCGAGTATATCAGTAATCACATCAAGTGATTTAATCGCACCCATAGAAGGTAGAAAATATTGGTAGTACTTAAGAAGAACACTTATTGTTTTACGTCTTTGCATTCTACTTAGTGCCGAAGTATCCTCTAAAGCCTGCAACATTAATAACTTTTCCTCAGCACTAATCATTCTAATAAACTCGTTAGACTCGCCATCATCTGGGTAAATACCTAAATATTGGGCATAACCAAGCAGAAAATCTAGTGGGAAAGTTCCTAAACCTTCTGAGATAGAAATTGTAGAAACTAAAGAAGTAAAATAATCGAAAAGTTGATCGTCTGCATTGTTTGATTCCAATGTTTTGCTCACAACTTCTGCCATAAACTGACAGATAAGCCCCTTGACAGGACTATCTACCACTGTATAGCATTCCGCAGCAAGGCTTGCCTCGCGTATTTTTTGAATATCTCTATTCTCTTTGTATTCTATCTGCATATCAAGAAGAGAAAAAGGCATAAGATGATAATTTCTTATCGTTGCCTTTTTGCTCTGTGGACGATGTACAGAAAAACTAATCTTACCAAATCTTTGAGTATAAATTTCTGCAATATAACTATTGTCCTTATATTGAACCAAACGCAGAACTATACCTTTTGTAGAATATAACATTAATGGCAGATTATTTTATGAGTTTCTTTTTTTCCTGTATTTGAAAGTAATTCCAATAAATAGAATCCTTTTCCAGAAATATCTATTTGATTATTATAGACTCCTGTATCTACCATTTTCCCCGTCATATCAAACAACTTATACTCACCATCAAACGAAGGAGTTACAACAATTTTCCCGCGAGTTGGATTTGGATATACCGTATAACTTAGTTGTGCATTCCCTACTTCCTCAATATCTGTTACATTAGCCTTGCCAACAACTGGATCTATCCATATACTCAAATTTTGTCCACTAACAAGATATTCATTAAATGGTACCCAGCCCTCATAATAGAAATATGCAGTACATTTACTTCCTCCCATTACACTTAGTAAAGAGACTATATCATCCTCTGTAAGATTATCGTATGTAATATTTACAACTACAAACAAGTTTTTTGTAACAACAGTAGGTCTTTCCAATGGCACATATATTTCTTGCATGTCTAAATCTACTATATCTTCTTCAAAATATGTTCCAGACCTATAGAAGTTTGCCTCTGTTGGATGCACTACAGTACTTGCAAGCAATTGTTCTGGTTCTTCCTGACCAGAATAAATTTCTATAGTAATAGGCATAGAAGAATTATATCTACCCCAAAATGGCATCATATACACACCATACACAGTAGCAGGTTCTTTTAATTCAAACTTCTCTGCAAATTTTGTAAAACCATCGTAGGTATGACCAATAAGCGGTGTATCATTTACAATATAATTAGTAACCTTATCACCTACCTTAACATTACTTATTCTTTCTACTTGCAATGCTGCATATGGATCATAACCATCCATAGACATCACATCTGTACCTTTGGGGTCTAGATGATTTGCTAGTTGTTTTGTATCATCAGAATAATAATTCCATGCCGCAGAAACCTGACAGAAATAATCATCTACAGGAGAATCACATTTAGAATTTCCTCCCGTTAAGTTTCCTATGATACGACCATCTGAATCAAACAATGGAGAACCAGAAGAGCCCTTTTGTGTAACACCTTCTGTCCAACGTTTTACCCACCAGTATGTTCTAATTCGAGGAGTATCAAAATATGAAACAGAAATCTCATCTGTTGTACTTATTTTTTTAATATCCCCAGATGGATGTTGTATACACACATAAGGAGCTTTTGGGGTTTCTCTAGTCCAGCCTGCCAAATATGGACGATAGTCTGCTGGAGGCATCTTATATAGTTCTGCAAGTGCAAAATCTACTTTTTCATCTCTAGAAATAAGTGTTGACCCAGAAATTGTAAACTGTCTAGAACCTTGGAAGTTTGCATCTACAGCAGGCACCTGATAATTAAAATAATAAATAGTTCTAGTTGCTAAATCTGCAGTTTTTAGATTGTGTCCAGCAGTAAAGATATATGGTTTGTGTTCTGCATTATTAATAAGAGAACCAGATCCCCAGTAAGAAGAGGTAGCTCCTACCATATAAAGCAAACAAACAGATTGTTTAATCTTTTCTGTTCCTTGTTGATTTGAAACGACTGGAGTACATTCATTAGAAGCCATAAATGCATTTACCCTTCTAAGTTCATGTGTAGCAAGAGACAAATGAAGTTCTGCTTCAAATGGTGCTTCAAATGGTTCTTGATATTCTACAATTATAGAATCTGCAGCCAAAGGACGAATCAGTAATTTATTTTCTTCATTATTATTGGCAGAAGTAAATGCTCCATAAATTATTGTTTGATCTGGATTATATACAAATAATTTTCCGCCTTCAGGCAATAAGAATTTATCAAAAAATAAAGAGATTCCCTTTGCATTTTCAGAGTTTAGACCAACTCTCCACACTTTAATATTACCCTCTACAAATGTATTCCCTTCGTTCATTGATATATCAACAGGACAAGTTACACCTGATATATATTCTCTGCGTGGGGTATCAAAAGATATTTTTGTGGTATCAGCATTTAAGTTTATAAAAAAGCTTGATGCACTACGCTTCTTTCCTTGCTTTTCTGGAGTATATTTCAATGGCATTCCTGCAGACTCATATTGGGCAAATACTTGAGCCATAAAAAAGAATGACACAATATATATTAAAATTCTTTTCATAGTTTATAGGATTTGTCTAAGATTAAAATACTTTCATTTCCCATATTAAACAGCAAGTCAAACACACTTAAGTTTTCTACAAACCCAAACCTGTCTTTGAATACTTGATAATATGGTACTGAATTAAAATTTGTGATTTCACCTTTGTATTTAGGAGAAAGCACTTCTCTTAAATCATTTTCATGTAAATCTATATAACTTTCTGTTAGTCTAAAGTTTGTGTTTAAACCTAATAACGAAACTAGAATTTCTTGTAACTGAAGATTAAAATCCAAAAGGAACTCAAATTTCTTTTCGTACATAGGCCTAATATCATCTTCATAATACAAGAAGAATGGACTATTATTATATGCAGACTCAATAGCATTCCAATGAATACGTTGCCAATCTGTAGAAGATATTCTAACATCCTTATCCAAGACTTTCTCACCAGAAACCTTTTCAACAGGAATGGTTAAATTCATCACTCCATTTGCTGTTAGAATCTGACATCTATTTCTGTAGGTTTGCTTAACATAATGTGCATTTTTTTCAAGCAACACCTCTTTATAATGCGCAAACAGGGAATAATATTGAATATTCCCTGCGTATGGTGGTATGATTAATGGACTTGTCATTTAATATCGTCAACCCATTTAAAGAATCTGTTCCATCTAATGGCACTGAAACCAGATTTATCCTTATCAATAGACAACCAAACAAATAGAGGTTTTCCCACTATATGGTCTTCTGGTACATACCCCCAGAAGCGAGAGTCTTCTGAATTGTGGCGATTGTCACCCATCATCCAGTAATAATTCATCTTGAAGGTATATTCTGTTGCCAACTCACCATTGATATAAATGGTAGAATCTTTTACTTGAAGGTCGTTACCCTCGTATGTGCGTATCAAGCGTTCGTAAAGAGGATAATTTTCCATATTAACTTGCACTGTTGCACCCTTGCGAGGAATGTAGATTGGACCATAATCATCACGAGTCCAATGTGTATAAGCCTTTGGATATACTTGATGTGCAAACAAATCTGGATCTTCTATAACTTCCAACACATTTGGGAAACTTCTAATCATATTTAATGATTGCACAGTAAGTGGCAAGTAATAAACAGGATTGTAAGAATTGTTTTCATTTACAGGATATTGGAGATTTTGTAAAATAACATCCCCATTTCTCCAACTATTTATCAAATTTCTATCATCAACGCTCACACCCAATCTCTTGAATTGTTCTTCAGAAATTTTTCTGCCATCTGTCATTACGAGATAATTCTTTTGAAGATTTGCAGGATTTTTTTGAATCAATCCATTGATATAAATCTGACCATCTATAATTTGAAGGCTATCTCCTGGCAGACCAACACAACGTTTTACATAGTTTTCACGTCTATCCACTGGGCGAACCTCAATTTCCCCAAAAACCTCTTTGTTCTTCCATACATTTTCTCTGCCATAATACTCACAAAGAGTGTAATAATCTGGCATTTGCATCTTCATTGCCACAGTATCTCCTGCAGGGAAGTTGAACACAACAATATCAAGAGCCTTGATAGTATCAAGTCCCGCCAATCTACGATACTCCCAAGAAGGAGTTTCTATGTATGATTTACAGTTCAATATTGGCAATGTATGTTGTGCAAGTGGAAATGAGAGTGGAGTCATTGGCACACGAGGGCCATAAGAAACCTTATCAACAAGCAGATAATCACCTACAAGAAGTGATTTTTCTAGTGAAGATGTTGGTATTTTATAGTTTTGGAATAGGAATGTATTGATGAAATAAACCGCTATAAGTGCAAACACGATGGCATCCACCCAACTCATTACACTATACAAGAATTTATTTTTAGTCTTCTTCCAAAATGTCCAAGGTACAAATTTGGTCAAATAAACATCTAGAATTAATGGCAACAAAAGTAGCCACCAATAATTCTCTACCCACACAATAAAAAGCACATAAACGATAGTAGCTATTATGGCTTTGATCCACTGCTTTAACGGAATTTCTTTAAATTTTACCATAATTAGAATTTTAACATATCGTTCATGCTAAGCATTCCTTTTTTGCCGCAAGTAAACTCAGCAGCAAGCACAGCACCTAAAGCAAAGCCCATTCTGCTTTTTGCATCATGAGTAATAGTGATTGAATCCACTTCAGATTCGTATCTAATAGTATGAATACCTGGCACTTGACCTTCACGAATTGCTTTAATAGGAAGTTTGTCTGCAGCAGTTTCTGCTTCGCCAAGTTCCCAAGCTGATTTTCTATCTAAATTTGCAAGAATATCATCTGCCAAGCTAATTGCAGTACCACTAGGAGCATCTAGTTTTTGTGTATGGTGAACTTCTGTCATGCTCACATTGTAGTTCTCAAATTGGTTCATAATCTTTGCTAAATATTTGTTTACAGCAAAGAAAACATTCACGCCTAGGCTAAAGTTTGAAGTCCAGAAGAATGCCAAACCTTTTTCGTTGCATAGTGCTTCCACCTCTGGCATTTTCTCTGTCCAACCTGTAGTACCAGACACTACAGATACACCAGAATTGAATGCTTTTATATAATTTTCTACTGCCACTTTTGGCGCAGTAAACTCAATAGCCACATCTGCAGACTTAAATTCTTCACTATTAAAGTCTTCTTGATTGTCTATATCAATTCTACTAACTATTTCGTGGCCTCTTGAAATGGCTATTTGTTCAATGGTTTTACCCATTTTTCCGTATCCTATTAATGCTATTTTCATAAGTTTATTTTTTTTACAAAGATAATTAATTTCTTTTTATTTTTAACGACACATATATTAAAAAGGATTATTTAATAAAAAAACAATAAAAAATAGTGAGTTAATAAACTTTTTATGTAAATTTGCGTCTTGTAATTGTAACATTTTTGCAAAGTTTAAAATTAAATATCACTATTATGAAAACAAAATTTTTTCTATTAGCTCTATTATTCTCTGTATGTGGAGCTTTATTTGCACAAGAAGAACAAGCAATTCAATTTGAAGAAAGAGTTCACGACTTCGGTACAATCAACGAAGTAGATGGTAGAGTTTCTTTCGATTTCGAATTCAAAAACATCAGTAAAAAAGCTATCACTTTAACAAACGTACAAGCTTCTTGCGGTTGCACAACTCCAAACTGGCCAAAAGAACCTATCGCTCCTAAGAAAAAAGGTTTAATTAAAGTTACTTACAACCCAGCAGGACGTCCTGGTAACTTCAGCAAAAGTATCACAGTACGCTACCAACAAGCTGGTGAAGAAAAACCACAAGTTATTGTGTTGAATATTAAAGGTAATGTAATACCTAAACCTAAGCCTGCTCCTGAGAATTAATTCTCAAATAGAGAGACATAAAAGAGTGAAACATTTTCATGTTTCGCTCTTTTTTTGTACCTTTACATTCATATTAAAAAATGACATGAAAAACATAATTCCAATTATATTATTATTGTTTCTTTCTCTGAATATTGTAGCCAAACCAAAAGCAAAAAACAAGAAAAATAAAGAGAAGGAAGAGATTGCAGTAGTAGATTCTACCCTAACAGATTCTATTGCAGCCGACTCTATCATTATTAGCCAAGAACCTGTATTCGCCTTAGAGATAGAAAGTTATCATTTGGGTGTAATCGACACTCTAAGACAAGACTTGGAGTATGATTTCAACTTCTGCAACGAAGGACTTGATACTCTTAAAATACACCGCATCATTACCGCTCCTGGCGTAACTATCCTTGAAAGAGAACTTATAGACAAATACGCCTTTGATGAGGGTGGAACAATACGTTTTGTGATAGACCCAAAAGAAATAAAAGGTAAATTCAATAAATCAATATACATTTACTCAAATACACCAACGAAAAGACTAACACTATCGGGAACAGTGTTAAGACCACGTTACTAGTTAGGAGTGAGGAGTTAGGAGTTAGGAGTTAAATTCTAAATTTATAAACTATGCATCCAGAAAATGATCCACAATATAAAGGACTTACAGTAAACAAAGGTATTGCACAGCCACCTTCTGTAAATCCATACCTAGTGAGAGTAAAAAGAAAACGCACTCTTACTTCTGGCGAGTATGTAGAAGGCATCCTAAAAGGAGATATTTCTATTTTAGGACAAGCCGTTACACTTGTAGAAAGCACATTGCCAGAGCATTATGCCCTATCACAAGAAGTGATTGAAAAATGCTTGCCATACGCAAGTCGTTCTGCTCGTATCGGTATTACAGGTGTGCCAGGGGCAGGCAAAAGTACATTTATTGAAGCATTGGGTATGCACCTTGTAAACAAAGGTAGCAAACTTGCAGTACTTGCCATCGACCCTAGTTCAGAAAGGTCTAAAGGTAGTATTCTGGGCGACAAAACCCGTATGGAAGAACTTTCTGTAAGCGACAAAGCATTTATTCGCCCTTCACCATCGGCAGGCTCTCTTGGTGGTGTAGCTCGCAAAACTAGAGAAACTGTTGTGCTTTGCGAAGCAGCTGGTTTTGACAAGATTATTATAGAAACTGTAGGTGTAGGCCAAAGCGAAACTGCCGTGCACTCTATGGTAGACTTTTTCCTACTTATCCAACTTGCAGGCACAGGCGA
>JAEIGA010011157.1_pt1 | contig 13646 bp, 22 predicted proteins | sample 9270691 | NCBI WGS metagenome assembly JAEIGA01 (sample SAMN17057246, study PRJNA624740) | gut metagenome | biome: biome; isolation source: fecal sample | host: Bos grunniens | place: China: Xizang | collected 2019
ATTGACGGCACAGGAACAATCACATTCAAATATCAGGAAGGGGAACTGTAAACATGGCATATCAGGTGAAATGTGACGGTTTCCCCATTCTTGATGTTCGTGATGATGCGCTGATTCTGGGAAGCCCGAAAATCAATCTTGAAGTCAACACAGTTGGTGAAGGTTCGTTTACGATTTACAGAAATCACCCCTATTATTCCAAACTGAAGAAACTGAAATCAGTTTTTGAAGTATCGGATGATATTGGGGTGATTTTTCGTGGTCGAATGACGAACAATTCCTATGACTTCCACAACAGCAAGTTTGTTGATTTGGAAGGTGTGATGTCATATTTCAACGATTCAAAAGTCCGCCCGTATTCCTTCCCGGAAGATTGGCTTAAAAATGCCGATTATATCACGGCGGCTGAATCCGGCAATGTGATTGAATTTTTCCTGAATTGGCTGATTGATCAGCACAATTCACAGGTTGAGGAATTCCAGCGGTTCAAGCTGGGCAAGGTGACTGTCACTGATCCGAACAACTACCTTTCACGGGCTGATTCAAACTATCCCAGCACATGGGAAGTCTTGAAAAGCAAGCTGTTTGGTTCTGCCCTTGGCGGTTATCTGTGCATCAGGTACGAAGCTGACGGGAACTACATTGATTATCTGTCTGAATTTGAACTGACCAACACACAGGAAATCGAATTCGGGAAAAATCTGCTTGACCTGAACACAGATTCGGATGCAACTGAAACATATTCAGCGGTCATCCCGATTGGCGCAACCATCGAAACGGAAACAACGGACGAAGCCGGAAACACGGTGACGAACAAAAGCACCGTGAAAATCTACACCATTCCTGACGGTGACATCACTGATGACATCGTGAAGGAAGGGGACATGATTTATTCCAAAAGTGCCGTTGCAGAATATGGCTTGATCATTGCGCCCGTCAAAAAAACCACATGGGAAGATGTCACAGATGCAAACAATCTGCTGACAAAAAGCGTGAATTTCCTTGTCACAGATGGAATGATGTTTTCTGACACTGTGGAAGCGGCGGCTGTTGATCTTCATTTCACGGATGCACAGATTCAGTCCTTCCGCATTTACCGGAATGTGATTGTGCGGTCAAGTCCGCACGGACACAGCGGAATATATCTGCTTCCGAAACTTGGGCTTGATCTTCTGAACCCGCAAAACACCAAAATCACAGTTGGTGTGACAAAGCGCACATTGACTGACATCAACGGTGAAAAGGAATCCGACACAATCCAGCGGATTGAAAGCGCAGAAAAGGACATTGAGGAAAACAGAACCCAAACAACCGAAGTCAAGAATCAAATGGTGATTCAGTCAACGGAACTGATCAACACTTGCAATCAGATTCTTTTGTCAGCCCTTGAATCATACGTTGAAACTTCCAACTATGAGGAATTCAAGCGAACACTGCAATCAGAACTTGAAGTGTGGGCATCCGGCATCACTGGACGGGTCACGGCAACAGAAGAAAGCATTGAAAATGTGAATGGTGATCTGCAAGAAAAGTTCAACACCATCACGAAATACTTCGCTTTTGACATCAACGGTTTGACGATTGGACAGGTTGACAACCCGAACAGGGTTGTCATTGACAATGATCAAATAAGTATTTTGGTCAATGGCATTCCCGTTCAGGAATTCAAGGCAGATGGAACGGCATTGATTCCAATTCTGAAAATCACAAAAATGTTCAATTTGCTGGGTCTGCAAATAACCGAGGATGCAAACAACATCAACTGTGATTATATAGGGGTGTGATTAAATGGCACTAAACGGAAATTTTACTGGAACTACTGCAAACGAATACATCACCCCCAAAATTGTTTGGAGTGCAACGCAATCCGTCACGGGAAACACATCAACAATCACGGCAAAATTGTATTACACCAAATCTTCTGCATCCACTGCAACAACTGGTGGACATTGGAGCGGAAGCATCACAATTGGTGGTTCTACTAAAAGTTTCAGTGACGTTTATTTGACGATAAAGCCCGGTGGCGGTTCAGTCCTTGTTGCTACGCATTCTGCAACCATCACGCACAATTCGGACGGCACAAAAGAAATTTCCATTTCTGCGAAAGGTAGCATATCTGGAACAACGCTGACAAGCACTTCAGTCAGCAAAAATGTTGCACTTGATACGATTCCCCGCAAATCATCAATTTCCGCTTCAAACGGAACGCTGGGAACGGCGCAAACATTGACAGTTGACAGGAAAGCAAACAGTTTCACGCATACAATCACATACAAATGCGGCAGTGCATCCGGCACTATCTGCACAAAGTCCAGTGATACAAGCATTTCATGGACACCGCCGCTTTCTTTGGCACAGCAGAACACAACGGGCGCATCTGTGTCAATCACGCTGACAATCACCACATACAGCGGAAGCACAAGCATTGGATCAAACACAAAAACCATCACTTGTTCAATTCCGTCAAGTGTGAAGCCGTCTGTTTCCCTTGCCGTGTCTGATCCTATGGGATATAAAGACACATACGGTGCATATGTTCAGGGCTTGTCAAAGCTGAAGATTGTTGCCACGGCTTCAGGAAGTCAAGGTTCAACGATTAAGTCATACAAGACGGAAGCTGACGGCAAGACATACACGGCGGCAACGGTTGAAACAGGCGTTATTGCTGGAACTGGAACACTGACAATCAAGGTGACTGTCACTGATTCCCGTGGTCGAACAGCCACGGCAAGCACAACCGTTTCCGTGCTTGCGTATGCTTCCCCGAAAATCAGCGCATTGGCGGTGTATCGGTGTGATGCAAGCGGAAACGCAAGTTCTTCCGGCGCATATTTGGCGGTGAAGTTCAGTGCCACAATCACTTCACTGAACAGCAAAAACACCGCCGCCTATACCCTGCAATATAAAAAGTCAAGTGCAACATCCTACACCACAAAAACGCTTTCTGACTTTGCGGGTCAGTATTCCGTTTCCAATGGTGTTTATGTCTTTTCGGCTGAAACATCGTCAAGCTATGACATCACTTTGACCGTCAAGGACGGATTCAAAAGCGTAAACAAAACCGCCGCCGGATCATCTGTCAAAAAAGTGTGGTCAATGCTTAAAAAAGCGGGTGAAATCGTTGGTTTTGCATTCGGCAAGATTGCGGAACTGGAAGGCGTGTTTGATGTTGATTTTGTCATTCGGGCTAGGAAGGGCATCATTGTTGATGCTGAATGGGTTGACCTGACAATTGCTGATAATTTTGCACTGTATAACGGAACGGTTGCGCATCAGCCGAAGTGCAAAATTACAGGAAATGTTGTGACGGTGATGGGCATTCTGTCACCAACAGCGGAATTCACATCTTCCACAACTGGTGTGACCATTGCAAGCGGAATTCCGGCAAATATGCGCCCTTCCGTCAATTTGCAGTTTGTGTGTCAAGGTTCGTCAATGAATCGTTGGGCTTGTGCGGTCAACACGAACGGAACAGTCACGATTTCACGATACGGCACAACAGCGGCAACAACTGTGACTGTGGGTGCGTGGTTGCCGTTCTGCGTAACATATCAAATTTAATGCCTAAGATGGTGATTTACATGAACGAAAAAGACATTGAACACCGCCTGACCGAAGTTGAAGGGCGGTCAAAATCAAACACACATCGTCTGGACGAACTGGAACGGCGGCAAGACAACCTTGATGATCTTGTCAGCACTGTGAAGGTTCTGGCAGTCCGTGAAGAAGCGGTTGAAAACGATGTGAAGGAAATCAAGAATGATGTAAAAAGCCTTGCAAGCAAGCCGGGACAGCGTTGGGACAACCTTGTTGATAAAATCATCTGGGCTGTTGCCGCCGCCGTCATTGCTTTTCTGCTGGGTCGGGTCGGTCTTTGAGAAAGGAAGATGAAACATGGCAAACTTTTTGAAGAACCTTGCAAATTTGGTCAAGGTCAAAACCATTGTCACGCTGGTTGTTCTGACCGTGTTCACCGTGCTTGCCTTGCGTGGTGACATTCAGGCTGACAATGTGATGGTGATTGTGTCAACCGTTGTTGCGTTCTACTTCGGCACACAGCACGAAAAAACAACCAACTGAAGCGAAAAACCGAATGGAGTTGATTCAAAATGGCTTTTAGAATTGCTTTAACCGCTGGTCATTACATGAGGACACCGGGCAAACGGTGCTTGAAGTCACTTGACCCGAAAGAAACCCGTGAATGGTGGCTGAATGACCGCATTGCAGACAAGGTGGAAAAACTGTTGATGGGGTACACCGGGTATGAACTGATCAGAACCGATGACACCACAGGCAAAAAGGCAATTGAACTGACTGCCCGGACGAATGCGGCAAATAATTTCAAGGCTGATTTTTATTTATCTATCCACCACAACGCCGGAATCAACGGCGGCAAGGGCGGCGGCATCGTTGCAATCCGTCACACAAGGGCAAGCGCAGAATCCGCAGAATGGCAGAAGGATTTATACAATGCCCTGATTGATGCAACCGGGCTGAAGGGCAACCGTGCAACGCCTTTGCAGAAGGCTAATTTGCACGAAGTCAGGGAAACGAAGATGCCCGCCGTCCTTCTGGAATTGGGCTTCATGGACAGTGCAACGGATGTTCCCGTGATCCTGTCTGAAAAGTTCGCTGATCAGTGCGCCGCCGCAATCGTGAAGGTCATTGTGAATCGTGCCGGACTGAAGCCGAAAACGGTTGAACAGCCTTCCGGCAAGGTTTACCGGGTGCAAGTTGGCGCATTCAGTAAAAAGGAATATGCTGAAGCAATGAAAAAGAAGCTGGAATCAGCCGGATATGATGCAATCATTGTGTAAAGCATATTCACAGCCCCAGACAAGCCCGCACAGCGGCTTTCGTGGTTTCCGGGTGTTAGCGGAAGGGGCAGAATAAAAACCGAATACAGACGAAAGAAAACGGGGATGCTTCGTGCATCCCCGCTTTTTTTATTTTCCGAACCTTTCAAGCCATGCGGACAGCTTATCAGCAAGCCGGATCATAAACTTTCCCATTTTGGACTTTGTGAATTCATCCCACAGGGTTTGCAAGAATATATCCCACGCAATCCCGGCTTGTGCATATTCGCTTAGTGGGTGCGGGTCTGTCTGATATTGCCTTGCAATGCAAATCAGGCGTTCAGGATCAATCCCGGTTTCTTCGGTAATCTTCCGCAACTGTTCACAGGCTTCTTCATCGAACCCGGCAAGTTCAAATTCATCCATCTTTTGCACCGTCCAACAATTCCGGGTTGTCATGGATGTTGCCGATGACTTCCATATCCCTGATATAATACCAATCAATCGGATCACATTCGATGATCCCATATCCACCGCCGCATTCATCAAAACCGCTTTCTGTATAAGTGCCGCACATACCGTGAATTTCAAGCCGGAAACAACCGTCTTTGAAGATGACAACAGCAATGTCATCTTCGTCCATTCTGAACATATCACCTTCAAAAATCTTCGTCCCGTTCTTGTCGGTCAGCCCGGTAAACTGACCGATTGAATTAGGAATAACAGAATGTGTGACTTCCAAGTTGGTGTTGAACGGGTGCATATCCCAAACAAGTCCGCCATAATCGTATATGCGAACCGGGAATCCTTCTACCCATTCGCCGTTTTCTTTCTGCTTCCCCCGGAACAAAATTTCACGCATTGTCAGCACCTCCGTCCATCTTTGCACCGCAGTATGGGCAATATGCAAAATGTTCTTCCGGTATAAACTGCCATTCACCGCAGACGGAGCATTTATACAGCCCATCACTGGCTTCAATTACTTCCCACCGCCCATGCACCACCGGGACGGCTTCAACCGTGGGACACGCATCTACACAGGATTTTGCGCAGTCATGCGCCAGCTCCCATGCGAATTTCATCGCTTTACTATCGCAAAAAGGATCATCAGCTTTGCTGTCCTTCATCATCCGCAAGGCTTCGTTTGCATCAATCAGCCGCATCTTCACCGCCCCTTTCCATGTCAGCCCGGATCAGGGCTTTGATATAGCCCTGTTTGTTCGGCTGTTCCTGAAGGTGTTCCCACAGGGCAGATTCAGCCGGGGGGAAATCAACAGTGATCCGCTTGACATTTTGTTTGTACTTCTTGTTTGCTTTCTTCTGTGCTTCAGTTGCCATTTTCAATCACCTTCCTTTGTTCAGATAGTATCTTTTTGTATTTGTCGGAAGCCCAATATTTTTCAAGGTTTTCATCCCGTGTCACCCATTCAAGGTTAATAGCCCGGTTGTCACGGGTGTCACAGGAAATATGGTTGACTTGTGGCTTGTTTTCTGGGTTTGGGATGAACGCTTCAGCAACCAACCGATGAACAAGACGGATTTTCCCACGGATGTTCACTGTGTTATAGCTTCCGCATTGTGTCTGTTTCAAGATTCCCGGTTTCCCGGTTCTGTTGAAATTCAGGCTTTTCACACGCCCGAAGTTTGAAACAAGATACCCGTTTGACCCGGTGATTTCACGCCACACTTCCCGTTCTTCTGCCATTGTGGATCATCCTTTCTTTGAATAGGGATTGGGGCGGCTGGATTGCCGCCCCTTGGTGGTTTAGATTTCAACATTCTCCCATTCGCCATACATGGTCACAATGGTTCTGTGCCGAATCTCGATCTTGTTGAAATCGAATTCCGGGTGGTTATCCTTCCAAGTGTTGCAATAATCTGCAACCAGATACTTGCACAGGTCAAGGGTGTTGGCTCTCTGTTGACCCATCATCTGCCACTTGCCCCGCTCCTTATCCCAGATAAAGGGAAGGTATTCTTCACTGGTTTTGACGGTTGCGTTCTTCATTTCCATGTTGTTTTCCTTTCTCCCCGTTTGCCCGGTAGGTCAGGCGTGGTTGTTAGCGGATGAACTTGAACTTGCTGTTGTCGTGCTGATCCACAAGGACAAATCCGTTGCCGTACTTGTAGACCTCGATGTTGCCGATGTATCCGCATGGGGCATGGCTGAAGCAGATGTACCTGCGCATCTTGGGGGTCATGTTGTTTTCTCCTTTCGGTGTGTGGTGGATGGGGGTGGGGTGTTGTGTTCCTTCCTTCTGATACCATTATATACCCACGGGTATATAAAGTCAAGAAGAATTTTGAATTTTCTGACATCTTCTATGTTTTGCACAAAAATGGTGGTGTGGCTTTGTTCATTTTGTATACCCGTGGGAATGCGCACAAAGAAACACCGCCGGATGATCCCCGGCGGTGCTGACCTTGAATAATTGCTTGAATATTGCTTGAATAATTGTTTGTTGCTTGACTATTTATTCAAGCGAAGAAAACGCACGGCGTGTGTTTTCCGTGCGTTTCCGTGCGTTATTGGTTCAGCCTTCTTTGATTTCTTCCAGAAGGTGCGTGATTGTGGTTGCCTTCAGGATATAGAACAATGCTTCCTGTGCATCCTTGCCTTTTGCCTGATCATGCAATTCATAGGCTTCCGCAAGTTCCACTTCCAGAAGGGCAATGATTTCTTCCGCTGTCTTCATGTACTGTCACCGCCTTTCGATTTTTGTAGTGCTAACTACAACTTGCCAAATGGACAAATGTAGTTAGCACTATGTCAAGGTCAAAAAAAGTTGACCCTGACAATTTCCTTCTTGTCCGTTGTCCAGTCGATTTCAATAGATTGGATGAAAGACCGCCAAAACGCCCGTTTGTAGGCATCATCAAGGTTGTCATATATGGCTTTCCATCCGTCATGCAGAATGGCTTCAATCTTCTGGAAGTCCTTCACAGGGGCATCAATGCGTTCAGCTTCAGCCTTTTCCAAAAGTTCAATCAATTCCGCATAGTCTGCTTCATACTTTTCAACCGTCCTGATTTTGCCCGTCTGCCACGAATAATTCAGGCGGTCAATCTGGGCATGAATTTCATCAAGGTTGAATTGCGGAATTTTGGCTTCCCCGGAATCACTGACCGTCACAGCCCTGATCTTTGCATCTTCAAGATACTGTCCGATGTTGGCAAGCATCATCCGTTCAAGGACATTTTCGTTGACCGCCTTGTTGAATGTACACTTGCTTTCAATTCGGTTCATTGCGCATCTGTACTTCTTGTAGTTGCGGCGTGTTCCGTCCTTGGCATTGTAGCCCGTCACATTGCCCTTCAGGGGCTTTCCGCAATGCGGACATACAACAAGCCCGCTGAAAATATACGCCCTGTGTTCAGTGGTGTTTTCCTTCACATTGCGTTTCGTGATTTCTTGTAGCTTGTCGAATGTTTCCCTGTCAATATAGGCTTCACAATATGCCGGGTTGTCACGGTATGCACCATATAGCATTGTGTTTGACATCAGGATTTTGAAAGAATTGTAGTGCATACTGACATTGTACTTCGTGTGAAGGTACACAACAGCTTTCTTCTTGCTTTGGTGTGTCATATAATACCGAATCACATCCTGCAAGGCTTCTTCTTCTTCAGGATCACGGATGATCTTTTTGCGCCCCGTCTTTTCGTCTGTGGCAATCTTGAACCCGAAAGGCTGACTGCCGGAAAGGGGCTGTCCCGTGCTGACCTTGTATTCATTGACAATATCAATCCGTTCCCCCGTCTGATCCGCTTCCATTTCGGCAATGGTCAGCTTCATGTTGACAAGCATTCTTCCGTTTGCTGTTGTCAGATCATATTCTTCTTCTGTGGTTGACCAAATGACCGGGCTGATTCGCTTCATACATTCATGGTATTCAGCAACGGAACGGAAGAAACGGTCAAGTTTGATGAATATGATTCTTTCAAACTTCCTTTTTTCTGCATCCTGAATCATCCGTTGCAGTTCCGGGCGGTTTCTGATCAGTTTGCGCCCGGACACGCCTTCATCAACATACCATTCAACAATTTTCATGTTGTGTTCTTCGGCGTATTTTGATAGCTTCATTTTCTGGGCATCCAAGGACAGACCGTGCAATTTCTGCTCCTGATGGGACACCCGGACATATGCCGCCACAAGTTCAACGCTTAAAACATTACGGCATGACAAGTCTTTTTCAATTTTCCCCATTCGCTTTCACTTCCTTTGATGTGTTTTCTTTGGTGCTTTGCTGTGATCCCTTTTGAAGCATCACCCCCTTTCCAGTATTTTCAGATTGTCAGACAATTCGTGTTTGTTGTAAAATAGCAACAGAACAGGGAACATCTGTTCTTGCCCCGGATGAAAGGAGAACCCCCATGCACGAAGAATACATAAAAGAGATTTCTAAACTCTTGGAGAAATGCACCGACATTCCCACGCTTGACCTAATCCGTCAAATTTTAATCAAGAAGTGTAAAAATGCTTGATAGCTTCTTCTGATCTAACTTATAAAGAGATTCTACGGCAGACAGAAAAATATCATCTGTTTGCATCCTGATAACGATGTCTGAAAGGACATCGTTCTTTTTTTGCATTTCCCGGTGTTCTTCTGTTTTTTCTTCTATCAGGTCAGACTTCAAAACCCCGAAATAATTTGCCAGCATTTCAACCTTGTCCATTCGTGGATATTTCTTCCCGTTCACCCAATCTGAAAATGTATAATAGCTAAAGCCCAACGCTTCACAAACATCCCGGCGGGTCTTTTTATTCAAATCCATCTGATATTGAAGATTCTTTGCAAAAACGCTTTTGTTGTCCATTTATCAACACCCCCTTCGCCTTCATTATACACTTAAAGCACAGCATTTCAAGCGAAAAGCAAAATTATTTTTGCTTTAGGGCTTGACAAGCGGGCTTTTTGGTTGTATTATCTTGTTGTGCTTAAAGCACAGAACAACCGAACAGAAAGGAAGTGAATGCCAATGGCAATCACATTGAAGGCGGCACGGGTCAACGCTGGGTTGACACAGAAAGAAGCGGCTGAAAAGCTGGGAATCAGCAAAGGAACGCTTGCAAGCTATGAAATGTACAGAACTATTCCCGGCGTTGACACGGCGAAGAAGATTGCTGACCTGTACGGTCTGAAGGTGGACGGCATTATTTTTTTGCCGAAAGATTGTGCTTAAAGCACAGACTGGCGGTGATGAAATGGTCGAAGAATTATGGAAGCCCGTTTCAGGATATGAAGGGCTTTACGAAGTCAGCAATCACGGCAGGATGAGAAGCCTAGCCAGAAATACAACATCCGGCAAGATTCTTTCCCCTGTTTTCACATGGCAAGGATACGCAAGGGTTCACTTGTGGAAAAACGGCAAAGCAAAATATCACGCAGTTCACAGGATAGTTGCTGAAGCGTTCATCCCGAACCCCGAAGGCAAACCAATGGTAAACCACATTGACGAAAACAAGTCGAACAACCATGCTGGAAATCTTGAATGGGTCACACACATTGAAAACTGTTACCACGGAACAGGAATTCAGCGAATGTCAAAAGCCCTGACAAATCATCCAAGAAAATCAAAGCAAGTCGCAATGTATACAAAGGATGGCGAAATGATTTGCGTATTTCCTAGTTTGCGTGAAGCAGAGCGTAAAACCGGGATTCTGCATCGTGGCATTTCGTTTTGTTGTCAAGGAAAAGAAAGCATGGCTGGGGGTTACATATGGAAGTATCACAAAAATTAAAAAATGCGCCGAATGGCAGTGACCTTCTTGAAACGCTGGTTTCCCTGTTGGCAGATCAAGAAGGCGTGAAAATCAAATATGAAATGGAAGTGGTGGCGGTATGAAGCACGGCAAGAAACCCACAGTCCAGCAACGCAAGCTGATTCAGGCGAAGGGGCTTGACCCGGCTGTTTGGCTGGTGGTAAAGGACACCCCGGAACGGATGGAACTTGTACATAGGTATTCAGACAAAACCACCCGGATCATTCCGAAGGGCGGTGACACGAATGAATGAAATCCCTGACAACTATGACCTTTGGGAAGCACATGAACGGGATCAGCAAAGACAGCTTGAACGGCTTCCGATTTGTGCGGATTGCGGTGAACCCGTTCAGGATGATCATTTCTATCTGATCAATGATGAAGTGATCTGCCCGAACTGCCTTGAAGCAGGGTACAGGAAGGAAGTTGAAGACTATGTTGAATGACATTGACCTTCCAACTGAACCTTTGCGGCAACTGGTTTTGATGTCCGCATATCTGACCGATGAAGACAAGATGATGTTGCGTGTCTTCTGTGAAGAACGGAACATCCCACTTGAATTCATTGAAGACTGAATATTTTGAAAAGGAGAATGAAACGATGCCCGACATTATGAAAATGGGGAAAAATCCGAATTTCCTTGGATCATGGGATTTGGAAGAACTGCCCCGCCGGGAAGTCACCTTGACCATCGGCAAGATCGTTGATGAAAAGGTTGTGACCAACGGACAGACAGAACTTTGCACCGTCTGCTATTGGGTGGAAAAGGGATGGAAGCCCATGATCCTGAACATCACGAACAAGAAAACCGTCTGCAAGCTGTACAAGACCACCGACACGGAAAAGCTGATTGGAAAGGCTGTTGTGATCGGCGTTGAACAGGTCAAGGCGTTTGGTGATGTTCATGATGCCTTGCGGATCAGAAAGAGAATCCCGAAGGTTGAAAACGCCGTGAAGTGTGCTGATTGCGGCAATGACATTCAGGGCGCATTCGGCAAGGGTGCTGAATATATCGTGATGCACACAAAGAAAAAGTACGGTGTTTCCCTGTGTTCGGACTGTGCTTCCAAGCGTGCCGCACAAGCCGCCCAGCAACCCCAGAAGCCGGAAGAAACGGAAGGTGTGACAGAAGATGCCCAGACTGAAATTGACGGCTGACAACTACTTCAGCCGGGAAGCAGACATGGAATACATGAGTGCTTCACAGTTTAAGTCCTTCAGAAAATGCGAATCTGCCGCCCTTGCTGAACTTCGGGGCGAATGGGGCAAGAAGGACACAACCGCCCTTCGTGTTGGGTCTTATGTGGATGCCTATTTCAGCGGCGAACTTGAACAGTTCAAAGCGGATCATCCCGAAATGTACAAAAAGGATGGAACGCTGAAGGCTGATTTTGCCCACGCCCAGAAGGTGGTGGAACGGCTGGAACAGGACGAGCTTGCACGAATGCTGTTGTCCGGCAAGCATCAGACCATCAAAACGGGAAAGATTGCCGGGGTCTGGTTCAAGACGAAATCTGACAGCCTTTTGACCGCAAGACAGGTCGAAGCCATTTGCAAGAAGTTTCCGCAAGTCCGGGAACTTGTACCCTTCGGTGGCGCAATGATTGTTGACCTGAAGTACATGAAGGACTTTGATGATGTCTGGGATGAAGAATTGCGTGAACGGGTCAACTTTGTTGAATTTTGGGGCTATGACATTCAGGGTGCAATTTATCAGAAGGTTGATAAAAGAATGTTGCCCTTCGTGATCATTGCCGCAACAAAGGAAACTGAACCTGACATTGATGCAATGTACATCCCGGATGAAGACCTTGCTTTTGCGCTGTCTGAAGTGGAAGCATTAAGCCCCCGTTATGATGCAATCAAGCGGGGCAAAATCGAACCTGTTGGTTGTGGAAAGTGCGCCTATTGCCGAAGCGTGAAGCGGCTTTCCGTTATCAAAAATTACAAAAACCTGAAGGAGAATGAAACATGAGTTCTGCAATCAATCACAAGAAAAGAAGCCGCCGGGGGTACAAGATGCAAAGAAGCGTTCTTGCACCCGCAAATTCCCCGCTGATCAGCCGGGACAAGTACGAACAGCGCAAGTCCTTCCGGGACTTCATGCGCAGTCTGAAGAAGCGTTTCACCGTCACCCGTTCCAGAAAGGAAGGCGAATGATCATGAAGAAGAAGACCCCGAAGGAAAACCGCATCATGTGCAAGTGCCACAAGTGCAACAAGCCCTATTCCTATGACAACCGCTGGGGCTATTGGTTCGGCAATCTGTGCCGCAGTTGCGCAAGACCGAAGAAAAAGAAAGGGTGGTAAACAATGGCTGTTTCCGTTCAGATCACGTTGATCATCTGTGTCACGCTGGTTGTGCTGTGCTTCATCGGGCGCAAGAAGTAAGGAAAGGAAATACATATGAAGGGTTACAAAGGATTTGCCCCCGGCTTGGTGTGCCGTGGCAAGCAGTATGCCGAAAACACAGTTTTTGAAGAAGAAAAGGCGGTTGTCTGTCACGCCGGAATGCACTTCTGTCAGAATCCGTTTGATGTGCTGGATCATTATGATTTGGTCAGAAATGACGGTTCTTTCAACGATTTTGCAGAAGTGGAAGCACTGGACGAAGCAAAGACCGATGACAACAAGAAATTCTGTACAACCAAACTGAAGGTTGGTGCAAAGCTGTCCTTCGCTGGATTCGTCAAGGCTTGCATTGACTTCATCTTTGAAAAGACCGTCAATGATATGCCTGACAGCAATGTTGATTCCGGCGATTCCGCCCAGATTGGCAGTTCCGGCAATTACGCCAAGATTGGCAGTTCCGGCTATTCCGCCCAGATTGGCAGTTCCGGCTATTCCGCCCAGATTGGCAGTTCCGGCAATTACGCCCAGATTGGCAGTTCCGGCGATTCCGCCCAGATTGGCAGTTCCGGCAATTACGCCAAGATTGGCAGTTCCGGCTATTCCGCCAAGATTGGCAGTTCCGGCAATTACGCCAAGATTGGCAGTTCCGGCTATTCCGCCCAGATTGGCAGTTCCGGCTATTCCGCCCAGATTGGCAGTTCCGGCAATTACGCCCAGATTGGCAGTTCCGGCGA
>JAEIGA010011158.1_pt1 | contig 13645 bp, 13 predicted proteins | sample 9270691 | NCBI WGS metagenome assembly JAEIGA01 (sample SAMN17057246, study PRJNA624740) | gut metagenome | biome: biome; isolation source: fecal sample | host: Bos grunniens | place: China: Xizang | collected 2019
AGAATTAAAAATATATAAGTAGTAATGCAACTGATGTGCGTTTTTACTGCAACAACTGCAACAACTGCAACGCCCAAAGCGTTGCAGTGTTGCAGTGCGTTGCAATATTTTCGGGGTTATACGTGACGTTACATAGTATATTATATAGAATTTAAAAAATATATAAGTAGTAATGCAACTGATGTGCGTTTTACTGCAACGCACTGCAACACCGCAACGCTTAGGAATTAAAACTCTTGCAGCAAAACACCGTGACACCTCAAAGAAAACGTCGTTTTAGTCCCCTTGATACGTCGTTTTATGAACAGCCCATACCATAGTCCTCAAAAGAGAATAGATTTATGCTTCGTCATTTGCGGATGTAGACAAAAATCTCTACATTTGTATAACGTTGCATAATGTATGAGAAAGAGTATATACATAGTGGTTTTGCTTGTGGGCATCATGTCTGTTTTTATGGCATGTGGCAAGAGCGAGGGTGATACGGCAAATGCGACCTCCTCGGAGATGCTATATACTTCGGTGGAAGAATTGCTTGTCAATGGCAAATATGAAGAGGCTGAAGCACGCATCGACTCAGCATATTGTAGCCCTTCACTTACCAAAAAGGAGAAAAGCATGGTCTACCTGTTGCGCTCGCGATTACACCAGTTGCGTGACGAAGACCCCTATCGCTCTACGAAATACTTGAGACTACATGTAGAGGCAATGAACGATATCAAGTACGATATTGTTGCTTCGTGGCTTGAGGGTGGTATGGCATTGCTGTTAATGTTGAGTTTGGTGTGGTATTACACGAGACAACGCAGAAAACAGGTCCAAGTAAAAAGCCCCTCCGATACTTGGATGAACGATTGGAAGCAGGCAAAGCAATCGTTTGCATCAACTCCCTCGGGACACCTAATACTGGCAGCAATCAGTGAAGGTGAGTTCTCTAACGAGGAGCGCAAGATGCTGCTTGCCGATATCGACTCGTGCTTCACGAATATCATACTTCGCATGAGTCAGGAGGCCCCTCACGTCAATCGCGAAGAGGCGCTCTACTGCATCTGCTCAGGACTCCATGTGGCGCCTCGTCGTATGGCCGATTGCCTGCTTACGACCCTATCGACGTTGCGTTCACGCAAGGCACGATTAAGCAACAAGCTACCAGAGTATATGTTTCGTACTTTCTTCGAGAAAAGAGAATCAGCACATTAGCTATTTGCAACACTTTTGGGACGCTACTTTTTTGCTGGGTTTTAAGGTTTGTGCGACCTTTGCGAAGGTAAAACTAACACACATGAACATGAAACATTCCATTGCCATCGTTGTGCTATTCGCCTTGAGTCTGCTTGGCGCTCGGGCACAAGAAATCGATACAGTAGTTGTCGACAGTGATTGCCGTCGTATGGTGCAATTCTTCAAGGCTACCCTCTATGAGAATTATGGTGATTCGTTGGCGTTTGACACCTTCCTCAATGCCTATCACGCCTACGACGACAACTACATATTACAGGTCGACCGTGATAAGCTAAAGACCCTGTTTGCCGAGATTTATGAACGCACTTGGCAGAATTACTTTTTAGGTGGGTATGATGTACGGAAGACAAGAATACTTTCGAAGAACCCCAAGTGGGACTTGCGTTGGGTGCACTATTCCCCTGGGTTGCGTGGTATGAGTGTATATCCTGATACCCCTGACAGTTATCTACAGAGGGTAATAGCGAAATCCAAGAACTCCTATTTTCAAAGAGTATATGAGCATACTACCAAGTCATTTGCATTTGCGAGCTACCATGTCAACGACTATTGGGTAACTCATGACTGGCTTGATAGCTCCTTCCGTCACAATGATGAGGAGGTTCAGCTGTGGTTGACTTTTTGCTTCTGGCCCTATCTTTGCCATTGTGCCAATATAGATGTCTATTACGGAAAGCCCAAAGAGGAGGTGCCCGATGCCTTTGTTACGAGAGAATTTACATTTGAAACAAAAAAGGAGAAGAAATGAAAAACTCAAGACATATAATCCCCCTGCTCATGGTCATGCTCTTTGTTGCATGCGCACATCCTGGCAACCGACAGGTGGCCGATGATACTCATCGTATGCTCACCTTTGTAAAGTCAACCCTCTACAACAACTATGGCGATTCGTTGGCGCTCGACACCTTTTGGCATCACTACAAGCGCTACTATGCTGCCTACATACTGAAGGTCAATCAGAAGGGATTGCTCGAAATCAATCAATCGCTTTATGCGGGTACCCTGTTCGACTATTACATTGATGCCGAGCGTTGGGAGCCACAAGAGGAGTTGCGAGACCGCTACGTGCGTTCTATTTTTGCACACTTCGCCCTCTTTCGCACCCTTCCCTTACGCACCGATAAGCATGGCTATCTGCAGAGCGATCTCGCTGAGGCAGAGCATCCCTTCTTGCAACAATTATATCAGTATGCCGATACCGCACATGCCGTTCCCTATATGGAAGATATGCTCCTATTGCTCGACCCTAACCAAAAGGAAAGCTATCCCTATATCCCCAACCATATCCACATGAAGCCATGGATGGACGAGCATAACGTGCCCGAAGCTTTTCGTCAAGGCGACCCCGAAATACAGCAGTTCATAGCGTTGTACATGTGGCCCTATCTCTCACATTGTGCCAATATCGACGTCTATTCAGGGCGCACACGAGATGCGTTGCTTCGTGAGATAATCCCCGAGAATAAAACAAATTAAGGCTAATATCATTTGGCGATTCGTAGCACTTATAAACAGATACCCCCGACTCTACAGGAATCGGGGGTATTACTCTAATCTATCTTACTACGAATCTTGGTGAGGTAGGCTTTCATGCCTTCGGCATCGCGCTCTTCGATAATCTGTAACAGTTCCTTGAGCTCACGACGGATATTCTCGACCTGCCCAGGTGTTCGGGGGTTGAAGAGGATCTCTTGCAACAGGTAATCGTCTTCGCCGAGCAGACCCTTAGCGATGGCCATGTGCTTCTTGAAGGTGGTGCCCGGGGCCTCCTGTTTCTTCATGATGGCAGCAAAGACGAAGGTTGACACGAAGGGGATAGAGAGCGAGTAGGCCATGGTCTCGTCGTGCTCGTCGAAGGTGTACTCGAAAATATTGAGTCCGAGGCTCTGGTAGAGGTCCTTGAAGAAGACCTTACCCAGATGGTCGCTCTCACTAATGACAATGGCATTCTCATTGCTCAGATTGCTGAGACTGGCAAAGGTGGGACCAAACATGGGGTGGGTGCTCACAAAGCGGAAGCCACTCTCACGGTAGAACTCAGGCAGCTGGGTCTTGACTGAGGCGATATCGCTCAAGATACAATCCTTGGGCAAGGCAGGAATGACCTGCTTGAAAGCCTCGATGGTATATTTTACCGTAGCGGCATTGATGACCAGCTCGGGACGAAACTCGCGTATCTCGTCGAGCGAAGTAAAACGACAGGTGTTATAGACAAAGCGCAAACGCTTAGGATCAATATCGTAAACTGCTGTCTCGTGCTGAAAGCTCAACAGATCTGTAAAGAAAGAGCCCATCTTGCCGGCTCCGAGAATAAGTATTTTCATAATTTAGAGGCCTCCCCCATCCCCCTCCCAAAGAGGGGGCTTTCAGTCATCGTGGGATAGGACTTATGATTGTATTTATTTATACTATTTGTCATCAGCGAACTCTGCCAGCTCCCTCTCTTCAGGAGAGGGCGGGGGGAGAGGCTTTCAATTGTTTATTATTTCCATCTGCTGACGCACCGACTCCTCGTGGATAGCTTCGAAGATTTTCTTCATAAACTCACCACTCATCTCGCATTGTTCGCCTTGGCTGGCACGCTTCTCGAGGATCTCGTTGTAACGGTTGTTTTGGAATACGGTAACACCATTCTCCTTCTTGAATGTACCAATCTCGCGAGCTACACGCATGCGCTTGGCCAACTCCTGAATGATATTGTCGTCACATATATCGATTTGCTTGCGCAACTGGCCAAGGTCCTCGGTGCTATGAGTCTCTGCACGGATAACGAGCATCTCGAGGATATATTCGAGCGAGTCGGGAGTAACCTGTTGTGAAGCGTCACTCCAAGCCTTGTCGGGAGTGCAGTGGCTCTCTACGATGAGACCATCGAAGTTGAGGTCCATAGCCTGCTGACAGAGAGGAGCGATAAGCTCGCGCTTGCCACCGATATGGCTGGGGTCGCACAAGATGGGCATATCGGGATAACGACGACGAAGTTCGAGAGGGATATGCCATTGGGGAAGGTTACGATAGATCTTCTTCTCGTAGGTGCTGAAACCACGATGTATAGCACCAAGACGTGTGATACCGGCATTGTTGAGACGCTCCATACCACCAATCCACAACTCGAGGTCAGGGTTTACAGGATTCTTCACCAACACGGGGATGTCTACACCCTGGAGCGCATCGGCCAACTCTTGCATGGCAAAGGGGTTTGCCGAGGTGCGTGCACCAATCCACAATATATCCATATCGGCCTTTAGAGCCTCCTCAACATGCTTGGCGGTAGCCACCTCCGTAGTTATATACATACCAGTCTCTTGCTTCACACGTTGCATCCAACCCAATCCTTCGGCACCGACACCCTCAAAGCCTCCAGGCTTTGTACGAGGTTTCCAAATACCTGCACGGAATATCTTCACACCCTTTCTTGCCAACTGAATAGCAGTCTCCATCACTTGTTCCTCGGTCTCTGCACTACAGGGGCCTGCAATCACGAGAGGACGCTTTTCCTCTACACCTGCGAGTTTAATCGGTTTCAGTTCCATAAATCTTTTATATTCTTTATGTATTGTTGTTATTTACAATTTAACGATGTCCAATGTACAATTTATTTACAATTGAATTATTGGTCAATATCGTTCATCGCGGCTCTGCAAATTGTAAATGATAAATTGTCAAATTGTCAATTGCTTAATTCTTCTTAGCGCTTCCTCAAGCATCTCATTCTTGGCACATAGCGAGATGCGGATGTAGCGACTTCCGTTGCTGCCAAAGATAAAGCCGGGAACGATGAATACACGAGCCTCGTGAAGTACACGCTCGGTAAGCTGCTCGACATCGGCATAGTGTTCGGGGATGCGCCCCCAAAGGAACATGCCCACCTGACTCTTATCATAAGTACAGCCCAAAGCATCCATTATCTCGCCTGCCGTCTTGCGACGAGCAGCATAGTTGGCATTATTGCCTTCGTACCAGTCGGCCTCAGCATCCAGAGCCTTCACGGCAGCCAGTTGCAAAGCGCGATACATACCACTATCTATATTGCTCTTTACCTTGAGTATCCAACCGATGAAGGTAGGATTGGCAGCAATCATACCAATACGCCAACCCGGCATGTTGTGGCTCTTACTCATCGAGTTGAACTCTATACAGCACTCCTTGGCACCCTCTACAGAGAGTATGCTCATCGGGTTATCATTGAGGATAAAGCTATAGGGATTATCGTTGACGATGACGATACCCTTGCGACGGGCAAAGTCAACCAAACGCTCGTACAACTCGGGAGTAGCATTGGCACCTGTAGGCATATTGGGATAGTTGGTCCACATCAGCTTCACACGACTCAGGTCCATACGCTCCAACTCCTCAAAGTCGGGCATCCAGCCATTCTCCTCGGTGAGGTTGTAGTTTACCACCTCGGCACCCAACAAACGACTCAACGAAGTGTAGGTAGGATAACCGGGATTGGGGACGAGCACCTGCTCACCCGGATTCACGAAGGCCAATGTCACATGCAATATACCCTCTTTCGAACCAATCAAAGGCTGTATCTCGCTCTTGGCATCGAGCTCCACACCATACCAACGTTTGTAGAATCGGGCAAAGGCCTCACGCAACTCAGGAATACCCACATAGGGTTGGTATCCATGACCATTAGGGTTGTGTGCCTCGGCACAAAGAGTCTCTACCGTCTCTTCTGAGGGCGGCATATCGGGACTACCTATGCCAAGACTTATCACTCCCTTTCCGGCAGCATTCATAGCTGCCACCTCTTTTAACTTACGCGAAAAGTAGTATTCGCTTACCGAACCGAGTCGGTCGGCCGGACGTATCGCGTATGTTTTACAATCTTCCATATACCTTATTAGTCTACCTATTGTATCATAAAAAATCCCACTCATTTGATGAGCGGGACCTGATATCTATCGTTTGTTTAATACATTCTATGATTCATTATTGCTACATAACCTATCCCGCTCTACTCTTTGTTGAAAAAGTAAAAGTAAAAATAAGAATAATATGAGTAGCCAAAATGCTTCATTATGACGTTTTGTTTTTGATTTCAGCGCAAAGGTAATAGTTTTTTAATTACCTCCTACTTTTTGATAACATTTTTTCACCAAATCCTTGATTTTTTCTTCCTGTATCATTCCTACACCCATAAAAAAGCAACCCTGCAGGGAGCAGAGTTGCCGAATGGGGCCAAATCAAGTAGGCGATAATTCATCGTAAGGTTCGAAATCCTCTTTGCCTACGAGACAGAGCGGACATACCCAATCCTCGGGAAGTTGGTCAAAGGAGGTGCCTGCGGGCACATTGTGTTCAGGATCACCTACTGCCGGGTCGTATACCCAATCACATACGGTACATCTATACTTCTGCATGGTGTAGTTGGTTTTTGAGTAACACTTCCTTTATCTGGCGCTCTATCTCGTGCCTGTTGATGGCCCCCACCATCTTCACGGGATGCCCCTTCATGGGAACGAAGAAGGTTGTTGGAATAGAGCGTATGTCATAAGCATCGGCCAGGGCTTCACACTCGTCGACATCTACCTTATAGACGTATATCTTCCCCTTGTAGGCCGAGGCTATCTCTTCAAGTATGGGTCCCAACACTCGGCAGGGGCCACACCATGTAGCATAGAAGTCTACGATAGCCGGACGGTCGCCCAAGTAGTGCCATTGATTGCTTGGTAGGTGATAATCAGCCACGACACGCAAGAAATCGTCTTCGTTCAGTTGAATCGTATTCATAGCGATAATTATTAAGTTCGTAAATGTAACAGCATTCGCCATAAAAATGTTTTTTATTCTTAATTAAAAGCAGTAACTTCGCAGCTCATTGAAGGTAGGAATCATGATAGTCTGTATAGCGGAGAAACCAAGTGTAGCAAAGGAAATAGCCGACGTATTGGGGGCAAAAGCCCGACGTGAGGGCTATATCGAAGGTAACGGATACCAAGTGACGTGGACCTTCGGTCACCTGTGTACACTCAAGGAGCCTCACGACTATACTCCTCAATGGAAGAGCTGGTCATTGGGCAGCCTGCCCATGATACCGCCTCGTTTCGGTATCAAGCTTATCGATGACCGAGGCATAGAGAAACAGTTTGCTATCATCAAGGAGCTGATGCAGAAGGCAGACATGATTGTCAATTGTGGTGATGCCGGCCAAGAGGGAGAACTTATACAACGTTGGGTGATGCAGAAGGCCGAGGCCAAGTGTCCCGTGAAACGTCTGTGGGTGTCGTCACTCACCGAGGAGGCCATACGAGAGGCCTTTGCCAAGCTGATGGATGCCTCAGAGAAGCAATCGCTCTACGAAGCAGGCCTATGTCGTGCCATCGGAGACTGGGTGTTGGGCATGAATGCCACACGTCTCTATACGCTGAAATATGGACAAAACCGTCAGGTGCTCTCGATAGGTCGTGTGCAAACCCCTACCCTCGCCCTTATCGTGAAACGCCAACAAGAGATTGAGAACTTCGTGCCCCAGCAATACTGGATGCTCAAGACCATCTACCGTGGCATCACCTTCAATGCCATCATGAAACGAAGCGATGAGGATCTGATGGCCGATATCGAGAAGCTGAAGGAGAAGGCCGAGAAGAAAGGGCAACCCTTCGATACGGCCGAAGCATGGCGTAAGGCCGAAGCCGAAAACATAGGTCTCGACCCCATTGCCAGTGGCGAGCAGGGAACAAGCATACTCGAGCGCATCAAGGACAAGCCCTTTACCATCACCTCGGTAACAAAGAAAGATGGCAAGGAACTGCCCCCTTCACTCTTCGACCTCGGCTCATTGCAGACAGAGTGTGACAAGCGTTTTGGTATCCCCATCGACATAACCCTACAAACCGTACAATCGCTTTACGAGAAGAAGGTGACCACCTATCCTCGTGTAGACACTACCTATCTGAGTGACGATGTATATGCCAAGTGTCCACAAATACTCATGGGCTTGCGCGATTACCAGCAATACGTCACTCCTCTTCATGGTCGCCCGCTATTGAAGTCCAAGAAAGTCTTCGACAACAAGAAGGTGACCGACCACCATGCCATCATCCCTACCGGTGTGGTGCCTCAAGCACTCAACGAGACCGAGAAGAAGATTTACGACCTTATCACCCGACGATTCATTGCCGTATTCCATCCCGATTGTAAGACCCGTACCACTACCGTCTTGGGCGAGGCCGATGGCATACCCTTCCGCACCTCGGGCAAAGAGATTGTTGACCCAGGCTGGCGTGTTGTCTTCGACAAAGGTTTCTCCTCAGAGAACTCAGAGTCCTCTGAGAACTCTGAAACCTCCGATAATTCTCAATTGTCAATTGTCAATTGCCAATTCACCAAAGGCGAGAGTGGCCCCCATACTCCTGAACTGATGGAGCGTTGGACCCAGCCTCCCAAGCCTTATACAGAAGGTACGCTCGTGCGTGCGATGGAAACCGCTGGTAAGTTTGTCGATGATGAAGAGTTGCGTGATGCCATGAAGGAGAACGGCATAGGTCGTCCGGCTACACGTGCCGAGATTATCAAGACACTCTACAAGCGCAACTATGTGACCAAGGTAAAGAAGAATCTTGTGGCTACCCCCACAGGTATTGAACTCATCAGCCTCATCCGTGAAGAGCTGCTCAAGAGTGCCGAGCTTACCGGTATCTGGGAGAAGCGCTTGCGAGAGATCGAAGCACACCGATACGATGCCAAGCAGTTTATTGGCGAACTCAAACAAATGGTTACCGAACTTGTCCAACAAGTGCTCTCGGATAACACTCCACGACGAATCAACTAAAAAATTTAATAAAGACATGACACGAAAAATTCAACTCTTTGTAGCATTACTGCTCATGTTTGCTACAACATCACATGCACAGAAACAATGTTGGGAAATCAACCCTGAAACAAAAGGCATCGAGATGCTACTCTCTGACGAGACCATCCCCTATGCCGACCATATCGAGATGAGTGGCGAGATGGTATCGTTCGTTACCCGATGGAATATCGACGAACAGAAGAATTTTTCACAAGAGCGTTCGCTGGTATTCCCCATGTTGCGCACCATCCCCAACAACACACACGGTAGTCTCATGTATCGCATGCAGACCGATATTGTCTCATTGATCGGTGTGAATGGTTTGGCCCCCGTACAATTAGGAACCACAAAGGTGGGTATCAATGGAGCCTTACAGGTGGTGAGCCAATATGGTATCGGTGGTATGGATACGGGAGCCGCACGCAAGAGAGCCCCCTCACCCGTGGTGGAGATTACCTACACGGGATTCCCCAGCACGACCTTGCCCATGATGTGTGAAACCTATGTGGTGAAGAACATTACCAACCGTACCATTACCGTTTCTATCCCCGAGTTTGTACAAAAGATCAAGACCGACCCTGCCAAGGGTGTAGATGGCACATACATCATCCAAGCCGAGATCTATGGCAACGGAACATATAAGGTAGAGCCCGGAAAGAGCATTGAGTTTAGTGCAGCTTTCCAAGCCTATCGCGAGAAGACCGAAAAGGCGCTCATGCCTGACGTCAAGGAAGAATATGCCAAGCGCATGAACTATATCCACCAAAGCATTGATAATGCGCTGGTACTTGAGACTCCCGAGAAGGTCATCGACACAGAGTTCCGCTTTGCCAAGATACGTGCTTCGGAGAGTATCTACCGTACCAAGGGCGGATTGATGCACGGTCCCGGTGGCGAATCGTACTATGCTGCTATCTGGGCTAATGACCAATCTGAATATGTAAACCCCTTGTTTCCCTTCATGGGCTATCAGGTGGGTAACGAGTCGTCATTGAACTGCTACAGACATTTTGCACGCTTCATGAATGACGAGTACAAGATGTTGCCCAGCTCTATCATTGCCGAGGGTATCGACACATGGGGTGGTGCAGGCGACCGTGGTGATGCAGCGATGAATGCACATGGAGCCACACGCTATCTCTTGGCTCGTGGAAGCATCGAGGAGGCCAAGGAGTTGTGGCCCTTCATCAAATGGTGCTTGGAGTACACACGTCGACAACTGAATGAAGCTGGCGTACCCAAGTCTGACCGTGACGAGTTGGAGGGTCGTTTCCCATCGGGTGAGGCAAACCTCTGTACCGCTACTCTCTACTATGATGGATTGCTTTCTGCCGCCTATCTTGCTCCCCTGGTAGGTGAGCCCAACTCGGTTGCCAATAGCTATAAGAGACAGGCCGAAGAGCTTTATAAGGCCATCAACAACTATTTCTCTGCTAACGTGAGTGGCTTTGAGACCTATCGTTACTATGAGGGCAACACCATACTTCGTTCATGGATATGCATGCCTCTCTGCTTCGGCTTCAAGGAGCGTGCCGAGGGTACCATTGCCGCCCTCTACTCGCCCAAGCTCCTGACCGTTGACGGATTGCTTACCGCCGAGGGTGATGTTACCTTCTGGGATCGCTCTACACTCTATGCACTTCGTGGAGCCTATGTAGCGGGAGCTGCCGACAAGGCCACACAACAGCTTCTCGACTACTCTAACCGACGTCTGTTGGGCACACACGTTCCCTACCCCATCGAAGCATGGCCCGAAGGATCGCAACGTCATCTGTCGGCCGAGAGCGGACTCTATTGCCGCATCATCACAGAGGGTTTGTTTGGCATCTGCCCCACAGGCTTCAACTCATTCAACCTCACCATCCAGCTCCCCACAGAATGGGACGAAATGGCATTGCGCAAGATCAAAGCATTTGGTGGCGACTTTGACATTGAGGTAAAGCGCACCTCTCCCACAAAGGCACAAGTGCTGATTAAGAATGGCAATAAACAGAAGAAATACTCCATCAAGATTGGTGAAGAGCTAAAGAACATCACGCTCTAAGGATTCATCAATTACCTAACAATTTTACTTCCTCACGAGAAAGAAATTACTATCTCGTGAGGAAAATGTTTTTTTATCGCGAGATAATTTACGTCCCAAGTCTTGGGATGTACGTTTCAAGTCTTGGGATATATATTTCAAGTCTTGGGATGTACATTTCAAGCCTTGGGACAAACTTTTTCATCGGGAGTAAAAAACTTTTTTCTCGCGAAGGAAGAAAATCTTTCTGCCGCTATTAAGAAAACTTATATTGCTTTCCGATAAAACTTTTTGCTTGCTCAAAATTAAGGCTGCCCCTTCACTTTACCTTAAAGTAAGCCATCAGTGCCTTGTAGTTGTCTTGTGCCGTGAGGCAGGTATCCATCAAATAACCTTTGATATGGGGCCAATGCTGTAGACCACGATAATAGAACATCTTGAGCTCGTCGGTAATGATAAACGGCACATGCCCATGAGCCAGACACTCCTTGAACATAATCAGTCGACCTACACGACCATTGCCATCCTGGAAAGGATGGATGCGTTCGAATCTATGATGCAAGTCGATGATGTCATCCAGCGATTTGGTGTGCTTGGCATTGTACTCTCGCAATAGGGTCTTCATTTCACGCTGCACCTCCTCGGGTAGTGTGGTATCATTGCCACCTACCTCATTGGGCAAGCGTTTGTATTCACCCACAGCAAACCACTCACGACGACTATCCGAAGTGCCGCTCTTAAGTACACGATGCAGTTCCTTGATGAAACTCTCCGATAAGCGTTCATCAGCGCGGTCAATGATAAGGTCAATGCAACGGAAGTGGTTGCTGGTTTCGATGATATCGTCAACATTGACACTTTCATCGGTGATGCCAATGGTGTTGGTCTCAAAGATATAACGTGTCTGGTCATGAGTGAGGCGGCTACCCTCGATATGGTTAGAATTATAGGTGAGGTCAATCTGCGTACGGTGATAGATGCCGCCCGACAGGTGGATCTGTTTCTGCTCACGCAACACGGCAAGTAGGGGCATAACAAACTTTGCGCCACGAGCAGGAAGCATTGCATCGGCAGGGATATTCCACGTCTTCCCCGTAAGAAAAGCTCCAGCAATCTTACCGGTGGCACAGTAGTTGCGTACCGTACGCTCCGACACATCATGCAGTCGGGCAAAGTCTGACACTGAGATATAATCCATACGCTAAGTCCTCCTATCGGCAAGTTGGTGGCATAAAAAACACAGCAAAAGTAACATTTCTTGCCGATATCGGCAAGAAATAGCCCGTTTTTAAACTTTTTTTGCGATAGTTTGCAAAAGCATTCAGCGATTATTATGAAAAATATTGAAATAAATTCTATATTTCTCGCTCATTTTTTTCATCTTTGTTGCAACCTTTTCGCAACTTGTCTTGTCTAATTGACGGTGACACCAAAGAAAACGGACAAGAATGAACAAACAAATTAAAACAACGAACGATATGAAAAAGTTTTTTAGAATGCTGCTACTTGCAGCTGTGGCATTGATGCCGGTGATGGGAATGGCGCAAGATAACGTCAGTGAATCACAACAAGAGTGGGAACAACAGATGCGTGCACAGCAGTATGCGGATTCGGTGAAGGCAGCTCAGCAAGATGCAGAGTATAGGCAAGAAGTAACATTGGCAAGTATGAGAAATAATTCTCGACATCTTATGTTATCAACCTTTATGAATCAGCAAATATGGATTCCTACAGCATTTTTTGGCTGTATAATTGGTATAGTTGCATTATATCTCCGTCATTCACGCAAGAAAGCCGAAGACCAGAAGGAACTTATCAACAAACTCATTGACAACAATCTTCTGAATTCTACTGAGACGATTAGCAAAGAGACCATCGAGGCACTGATGAATCCGAATTCTAAGAAGAGCGAGAAGGAGCGATTTATTACCGATGCCACATTGCTGGGGCTTGGTATAGGAACGCTTTTGGGAGTTGCAGGGAAATACGATTGTAATGAAGAATTGGTTTTTGTAGGAGCAATCCTTGCAGGTTTAGGTCTATTCCGCCTCATCATCCGTACCACAACTATTATTATTGAACGCAGGAATGCTAAGAATAATGTAGCAGAAGAACCGAAGGTAGTAGATGCTGAAATTGTAGAAGAGAAGTAAATCATAGTGTAATCTGGGCAAGGCGAGGAATCTCTTTTTTGAGCACTTTTAAAGATCCTTCGCTGAGCTCAGAACCTTTAGGTCGCTGCCCAAAGGTAAAAAGCAATGAGAAAACCGAATGTCTTAATTCTCAATTTTCAACTTTCAATTTTCAATTCGAATCGTGTCTACTCCCGAAGAAATATTCTTAATCTCTCGTGTGCTGTTTGCGAACGATGAGCGTGCGTTTGGCCGACTAATGAAGCGGTATATGCGCCCTGTTCGTCGATTCTTCCTCGTGCAGACAGGTGGCAATGAGGCATTGAGCGATGACCTCACACAAGAGACCTTCATCCGTGTATGGAGGGGGCTGGACAGTTACAAGCGATTATCCTCGTTCGGCACATGGATATACCGCATTGCCTTTACGACCTTTCAAAATCA
>JAEIGA010011159.1_pt1 | contig 13645 bp, 14 predicted proteins | sample 9270691 | NCBI WGS metagenome assembly JAEIGA01 (sample SAMN17057246, study PRJNA624740) | gut metagenome | biome: biome; isolation source: fecal sample | host: Bos grunniens | place: China: Xizang | collected 2019
CGTATTCCACTATGATTATCGGCCTTGTGGTCTCCTGACCGTTTATGGTCCGTGACCAGCCCGGCATTGCAACTCCATTTGCAAGATCTGCCAGATAGTCAAGCTTTTCCTCATCCACACAGTCAGGACGCGTGCCGATGACGATACCGACCACATCAGGGTGCCCCAGGGCTTCCTCATAGAGACTCCTTAACCTTTCAAGAGGCGCATATGTATTCGAAAACGCTTGAAAATAAGCAAGATAATGCTCCGTCGTGCGATAGCGGACTTTATGAAATTCTATCCCCTCATCCATCTGCTGATGAAGGGATTTCCCGGCTGTACTATAGGCCGGATGGAAGGCGGCATTGTCGCAGTAGGTGCATCCGCCGCGCCCCACCTTACCGTCACGATTGGGACAGGTGAAACCGGCATCCAGAACTATCTTCTGAAGGCGCTCGCCATACCTGCGCTTGAAATATCCTACAAACGAATTATATCTCTTCCCTTCCGGGAAACCGTATTTTTCAAATCCTTCTGACATAGGATGCAAAATTAGTGATTTTATTCCTATTTTTGCGCTCGTTCAAAACCACACGATATGAAAAAGATATTGACCATCGCCATATTCATTCTGACCACGACTTCACTCTTTGCCCAACAGAAGAGGATGGCCGTGGTTGAAACCTCAACATGCTACATGAGGCTGATGCCGGACTACGAATCTGCCCTGGAGACACAGGAGTTGATGGGAACTGTGGTGGAAATCGTAGGAGAGAACGGATACTGGAGGGAAATCATATCACCTCAACCATACAAGGCATGGACCACAGAAAAGACGCTTGTGGAGATGACACAAGAGGAATTGACAGAATATGAAGCGGCACCGAAATATCTGTTTACAGAAGCCTATGGCCATCTCTACACTTCACCACACAAGGACGCGTCGAAGATCTGCGATCTGGTGGGAGGCGACATCCTGAGGGCGGTCATAAAAAAGAAGAAAGGTTTCTCAGGTCCGTCGGGCAAGCATGGGAAATGGGTGGAGGTCATGCTCCCATCAGGCAGGACCGGATGGACTTTCAAGGGAAATCTCAGAGTGCTCGAAGAGCGCATAAACATCAAAAAGGGAGATTCTTCCGAGGGACTCATCAGCGGTGAAAGGATCGAGGATGTGATACGGACCGCCCAGAATCTCCTCGGCGTACCATATCTTTGGGGCGGAATGTCTGCCAAGGGAGTGGACTGCAGCGGACTTGTGCGCATCAGCTTTCTCATGAACGACATCCTTTTGCCGAGAAATGCATCCCAGCAGGTGTTCTGTGGAAAGACAGTCGAAGTTTCGCGCCCAGACATCACAGGACGCTCGCAAGAGGAAATCAAGGCGAACTACGACCGGGAGACGGCTCTGAACGCAATCAGGAATCTTCAGCGCGGAGATCTTGTGTTCTTCGGCAACACCTCGACCAGAAGCATTACCCATGTGGGAATTTATCTGGGAGACGGTCGTATGATTCATGCATCGCATCTGGTACGCATGAACTCGTTGATTCCGGGCGACGGGGACTACTACGAGAACTCCCACAGACTCATCAAGGCATGCCGTCTGTATTATTGACCCGCATAAACTTTTTCAATAATCCGTGCTATATTCAGCAAAATAATCCTATATTTGCCGTGTTATAACAAATTTTAATACGTATTTATCATGAATCTTAGAGTTTTCAAGAAAGACATCGAATTCTTCATCGGCGAGTTCATCGAGGACTGTGAGCTTTTTGTAATTCTCAACCCTCACAAGGACGCTGAGAAGATTGACCAGATAGTTGAGGAAGCTGTTGACCTCTACAATGACCTCAAGCAGAAGGCTGCTCATCCGGAGGGAAGCAAGAAGGCATACTATAACGGGCTCATCAAGGCCATGTTCGAGAAGCTCGACGAGCTCTCAGAAAAGCTGAGCACAGTGGTTGCTGAGGCTTAATCCTTCTCAGACAGCTTGGACTTCGACGTCCGATCCTTTTTGGGGTCGGACTTTTTTGTTAATTTTGCAGGAGATTGGATTGACATGAGACATTTGTTTTCTATATTCTTTATTTCACTGACGGTTCTGACGGGAGCGTCGGAAGTTCTGTTTGGGCAGGGCACAGATTCCGCATCTGTCGACATCAGGCAGGAAGCATTTCAAAAAATTGCGGAGACGGTTGCCGGGGATGCCGCATTCGATCAGGCCTATGTGGGAATATGCGTAATGGATGAGGAGGGCAAGGTGCTAGCCCAGGTAAATGCCGACAGAATGATGGTTCCGGCATCCAATATGAAACTCCTCACTACCGGGGCTGCATTGCACACGCTTGGATCCTCATATGTTTTCGAGACGTCACTGGCTTATGACGGTGTAATAGAGAACGGAACGCTCAAGGGCAACCTGCATATCATCGGAGGAGGAGACCCTACGCTCGGGTCGCGCGACAGCATCGCCACACCTGTGGAAAAGGTTTTCGCAGCCTGGACAAAGATGCTCAAGGATGCCGGAATAATGAGAATAGAGGGGTATATCATCGGCGACGGGAGGAGCTTCGAGGGTATGATGGAGGAACCGACATGGCTCTGGAATGACACAGGAACATATTACGGTGCCGGTGTGAGTGGACTGATGTTCTATGAGAACATGCAGTCATTCAGCGTATCGGCCGGACCCGAGGTCGGAGCACCAGTGAACATCAAGCCATATTACCCAAACTGCCCGTGGATGGAATTCAGATATGACTGCAGCACAGGAAAGTCCGGAACAGGAGACCGGCTGTATATGTATACATCCGATCTGGCACCAGTTGCGGAAATACGTGGGACATTTGGAGTGGACAAAGCCGCAAAGAGGGTGGATTGTGCAAATAAATATCCGGAATACACATGTGCGAAATACTTCGAAGAGTTCCTGAAAAAGAGGGGTATCACATGCGAAAGGGGCGCTGCGGATTACAAGTTACGGAGAGAATGGATGGCCGAAAAAGCCAATTGTGCGAAGGAGGCCATGACAGACCGGAACAATATCGCACATCAAGGTCTGACCTTAATCGGTAGTTCTCCCTCGCCTACTTTGGACAGAATTGTATTCGAGACCAATCATGCCAGCAACAATGTCTATGCAGAGACATTATTCCGCACATTGGGGCAGGCTCTGCATGGCAGTGCCTGCTACGATTCCGCATATGTGGCCATAGATGAAGTGTTTGCCGACCTTGGAGTTTCCGTTTCACGTGGAGTCCAGATTCAGGACGGAAGCGGCCTGTCACGTCAGAATCTCGTTTCACCGGAATTCATGTGCCGGTTCCTTCAGGCGATGACCGCGTCTCCAACTTTCGGAGACTTCCTGGAGAGTCTTCCTTCACCGGGATTCAACGGCACTCTTGAATATAACATGAAAGGGCAACCGACAACGCTTAGAAGCCGTATAAAGATTAAAAGCGGATCCATGAACGGAGTCCGCTGCTATTCCGGATATATTCTGCCGGCGTGGCCTGCGGCGGCAGGGGCTTCCGGAGCCACCAAAGGGTTGCCTGAAGGCAGCCTTATCATCTCCATCATGACCAATAACTGCACGTCACCTACATGGAAGGTACGTCCGCTGCTGGACAGGCTGATGATTGCACTGGCGCAATAACATCATTTGAATAGAGTGCGGCAGAGGGTCGGAACATCGGCAACCTTGACGACTTCTATGCCGGTTTCCTGAGGGACTCCGTCCAGACTGCTGAAGCTGGACACATATATCTTCTTGAATCCCAATCTGGCAGCTTCGATTATGCGACGATCGGTCTGGGCGACGGGGCGGACTTCTCCACTGAGGCCGATTTCCCCGGCGAAACACACATCAGGCGGTATCGCAAAATCAAAATTCGATGAGAGAACTGCGCTGATCACGGCCAGGTCACATGCCGGATCGCTGACCTTGAGTCCACCAGCCATATTCAGAAATACATCCTTGACGCTGAGCTTGAAGCCGGCACGCTTCTCCAGAACAGCCAGTAGCATATTCAGGCGACGGACATCAAAACCTGTCGCACTGCGCTGAGGCGTTCCATATGCAGCTGTGCTGACAAGGGACTGGACTTCGATAAGGAACGGACGCGTGCCGTCCAGCATTGCGCTGACCGCGACACCACTCAAGCCTTCCTCATGCATCGGAATCAGCATTTCCGACGGATTGCTGACCTCTCGAAGTCCCTTGCCGGTCATCTCGAAGACGGCAAGCTCTGAAGTCGAGCCAAAGCGGTTCTTTATGCTTCTGAGAAGGCGATAGGTACCTCGGTTGTCACCCTCGAACTGAAGGACGACATCAACGATATGTTCCAGAATCTTCGGACCGGCAATACTGCCTTCCTTGGTTATATGGCCTATCAGAATCACAGGAACACCTGTTTCCTTGGCAAAACGCAGGAGCATGGCAGCAGTTTCCTTGATCTGGGTCACCGAGCCAGGAGATGACTCGACGTTCTGTGAGAACATGGTCTGCACAGAATCCACGACCATAAGATCCGGCATCATGGAGCGGGCCTCAGCAATGATGTTTTCCATCAAGGTTTCGCTATAGATCATACAGCCGGAATCATCCCCACCGATGCGGGATGCGCGGAGTTTCACCTGCTTGGCGCTCTCCTCGCCTGTAACGTAAAGTGTCTTAAGATCAGGACAGTGCAGAGGACTCTGAAGGGACAGGGTGGATTTTCCTATGCCAGGTTCACCTCCGACAAGCACAAGGGAGCCCTCCACAAGACCTCCTCCGAGTATACGGTCCACTTCTCCGTTGTTCAGAGATATACGCTGCTCGTGAGTAGAGTCTATCCCGGCCAGAGGCATGGGTTTCTGAGAGAAGCCCGGGACAGAGACAACCTGCGGCGACTGCTTCTTTCCAGTCGCCACAGTCTCCTCAACCATAGTGTTCCACTCGCCACATGCCGGACAACGTCCCATCCATTTCGGGCTCTCGTTTCCGCAGGACTTGCAGAACCATACTGTCTTAGTCTTCACTGTCGCCATTACGGTCAATTATTTCTTACAGCAATCAGTTGCTGTGCTGTCACAAGGCTTGCAGCAGTCAGCAGCCTTCTCACACTCTGACTTCTTGTCACAGTCTGCACACTTTGTCTGGTCACAGCACTTCTTCTCGCATTCTGTCTTTGTCTCGCAGCAAGTTTTCTGCTCACAGCACTCTGTCTTCTGCTCGCAGCAAGAATCCTTCTTTGAATTGTTGTTGCAGCAGCATGAAGCGGCAACAAGCATAGCGGCAACAATGGCCATTGACATCAAAACCTTTTTCATAGTATCTAAATTTAAATGTTTCCGCTACGAATTTAGCGAATATTCTCCACAACGCAAAACAGAATTTAACGATCAAGTTCAAAGACTTCCATACTATGAATGCGACCGGCCTCAATCTTGAAGCGCAGGGCTGTACGGACAACATGGAAACCCTGAATACCAGCGGCTCCCGGATTGATCACAAGCATATCTCGCTTAGTATCCCTGACGACTTTCAGAATATGGGAGTGACCGCAGACGAATATGTCCGGATGGTAGCGGTCTATGAGTTCACGGGCACGAGGGTCATAACGCCCCGGATAGCCACCAATATGCGTCAGGAGTATTTTCATTCCCTCACGATCGAAGAAACGATGAAGAGGATGGATATAACGCAGATCATAGTTATCGCAGTTGCCGGCAACGCCCATCAGCGGCTTGAACGCGGCTATATCCTCTGCCAGATCCATTCCTCCTCCAAAGTCACCCGCATGCCATATCTCATCCACAGGAGCGAGAAAGTCACGGATGCGATCGTCAAAAACGCCATGAGTATCGGATATAAGACCTATATACATATGCTACAAGTTTTCTTTTATGTATACAAACCTTAGATTCGCAGCATTATTCTCTGCACCAAGGTTTGTATGACAAAAATAGTAAATTTATGCTGACAACTTTAGCATTTTGAGGGCAGAAAAGGAAAACAACTTCTATATTTGCGGAATAATTTTTCTACAGAAAATCTAAACATCTTCTTGAGTATGGAACTTTTTTTCTCACGCGATATTGAAGGAGGAATATGCCGTCTGGACCATGACGAGTCCGGACATTGCATAAAGGTGCTGAGGCATCGATGTGGAGACGAGATTTCAGTAATCGACGGATGCGGCACACTCCACCGCTGCAGGATAACTTCAGACAACCACAAAGGCGTGGAGGCCATGGTCATGGATTCTGTTTCGGACTGGGGAAACCATCCATACAAACTGCATCTGGCAGTTTGTCCGACCAAGAACAACGACCGTTATGAATGGTTCGCAGAGAAAGCCTGTGAGATCGGGTTGGATGAAATTTCTCCGGTGATCGGTGAGCATTCCGAGAGACGGGTATTCAAAACGGCCAGGATTGAGAAGATTCTGGTGAGCGCAGCCAAGCAGTCTCTCAAGGGGGTGGTACCTACGGTCAATGAGCCTGTATCGGTGAAGGAGTTCATCAAAGAACACGCAATGACATCTGAGAGAGCCAAGAACGCGACAGAAGAGGAAAGCGTTACAGAAGGGCCACTGAAACTGATAGCCTATTGTTTTGAGGATGAAAGGATTCCGCGCCAAAGCATCAAAGAGGTCCTGGAAGCGTATCAGGGCTCCGAGATTGTCGTGCTGATTGGGCCGGAGGGAGATTTCTCAAGAGAAGAGGCGGAACTGGCCATCAATTGCGGTTTCATCCCCGTCCATCTTGGAGATTCACGACTGCGCACGGAAACGGCAGCCCTCACCGCCGTGGCTGCCGCATATTTCAGATATATGTAGAAAATCACAATTTATTTGCGAATAATTTCGATACTGTAGTCGAGTCCGACCTTGATGATTGATGATGACTGACCGGATGAATCGCGCTCAAGCGAAGGGTCCACGATGTGGTCTGCAGCTGAGCGAATCTCGTTGGAAATGTCGGCATAGCGTTTAGGAGTCGGTTCGCCTGATATGTTGGCAGAGGTCGAAACCAAAGGGCGGCCGAGTTTATGCACAAGTTGCCGGCAAAATTCCATCATCGGAATACGTATTCCGACAGTGCCGTCTTCTGCTACGGTATTGAAGGCTAGAGCGCGACGGTCTTGTTTAGGGAGTTCTGCTGTAGGCTGAGGGCCTGTGACCGCATCAGGATATATGATGGTCATAGGCTTATCGTTGACCTCGACCAGCTGTATGGCCATCTCCGGTATTTCCTTGACATAGCGCGCGATCATGTCCATATCACTAGCCAGAAGGACCAGCGACTTGCTGTCTGCGCGACGCTTGATTTCATATATTCGTGCAACCGCAGCCGGATCTGTGGCATCACAGCCGATTCCCCAGACTGTGTCGGTAGGATATAGGATCACGCCTCCCGAGCGGAGGACTTCCAATGCTTTCTGAATCGCTTCCTGCATAATATCAGTTTTAAGACATTCTCCACATTATCTTCGCCCGATCGCAATGCCGGTATCCGGCAACTGAAGCAAAGTCATCTGGAGAATAATATATTCCTATTGTTTCAATTTCAATTCTGCAATGACCGGATAATGGTCGGAAAGGTTAAGCCGTGGAGTCGAGTGGGTCAACGGAGCGAACGATTCCGGAGCCAGTATATAATCTATCCTGAGCATAGGCCAAAGTCCGGCATAGGTGGCCCCAAAACCATGTCCAGCCCCGACAAAGGTATCCTTTCTGCCACGGGTCATGCGATAATAAGTGTAGGACATCGGATTATCGTTAAAGTCACCGCATACGAATGTTTCCACCGGACATTGCTCGATATGGGAGAAGACCTTGTCCACCTGCACGGGACGGCGTTTGATGGAGCGCCGCACCTTGTCGCCCGTTTCAGATATCACAGGGGCGTCACGCTGGGCAAGTGCACGCATCAGCCCCGACATGGAGATATTGTAGCTCTCAAAATGACAGTTATATACACGGAATGCCTTGCCGGCATATTCATAGTCAGTATATATCGCAAGATTTGCACTGCCGTCGAACTTGATCTTACCCTTTCCCTTCGCAGGAAGACGGCTAAGAGTGACATTTCCGAAAGCCCCGTTCGGGGTCGGGAAAAGGTAGTATTCCGCCTTATAACCCTTCATCTTTCCGTCAAGATATTCCTTCAACCTGTCCGCAGACGGGGTCTGCACTTCCTGAAGGCAGATTATATCTGCGTTCTGATCCGCAAGAAAGCCGAATACAGCATCCGAGCATTGCCTGACATCATATATTCTCAGAGAATCAAATGCAGAAAAACGGCCTACATTAAATGATATGATCTTCAATGTCTCGCCCTTCTGCTCCACACGGACTTCATGTTCCTTTTCGGTATCGATTCTGACATATCTTCCGACAAAGAAGAATGCAGGAACTAGTGCAAGAAGAGGAATTATGAAGGACTTTGAAAGACGTTTGATGGCCCAGAGAAGAAGGATTATGTTGACTATGGACAGGGGGACAAACAGCAGACCGACAAGTGATATATACCAGACCTTTGCGGGATTGACAAGTATGGACAGATATGACAGGATGAGAAGTCCTGCCACTATGCTCATCAGCACGCGCGATGTGAGTCCGAATATTCTGTTTTTAGCCATTCCCTGTTGCGGCAATGAGGTTAATACTGCGTGTATAGTCTTCTGGTCTTTTTCCAGTACATCAGCAGAATGAAGCCGAAGATCAGACCTCCAAGATGGGCGAAATGAGCGATGCCGCCGCCCGTACCTGTCACTCCGGTGAAAAACTCGATAGCCGCAAATATAAGCACGAACCATTTGGCTTTCATAGAGACAGGAGGGAAGATCAGAGACATTATAGCGTCAGGATACAGCATTGCATATCCCATAAGCAAGCCGTATATCGCACCTGAGGCTCCGACTGTAGGAGTCATCTTCAGGGCATGGATGGAAGCCTGAGCCGCCATAGACCCTTCAGCTGCCTGAGACATCCAGTGAGTCATCTGAATCCACTCTACCCCAGTGTGGACTGCAGCAGCTCCGAGCCCCGTTATGAAATAATAGAGAAGAAATTTCTTCGTACCCCAGACCCTTTCAAGGACACTTCCGAATATGAAAAGGGTGTACATATTGAAGAATATGTGCCAGAAGCCTCCGTGCATGAAGATATGAGTAAGGGGTTGCCACCAATGGAAGAATGGCGATGTCGGATAGAACAACGCAAAGTTTTCATACATGAAACTCCCTTTGATGCTTGTCATAAGGTAGACAAGTATATTGATTATGATTATGTTCTTGACAGCTGTCGGAACATTGGCCATAAAACCCTGCCTTCCGCCGCCGCTTCCATAGTAATAATAACTCATTTCTTAATGTTTCCTTATTGGATGCCCGAACGAGCCGGGCATGACGGTTTAAAATCTCTTATCCAGTTCATCCATCGGGATGATGGCGACTATCCTGCGGCCGTTACCGGTATACTCCGCATTCTCGCATGCAAAGAGTTGTTCAATCAACCTCTGTGCCTCAGTCGGATTTGTGACAGCATCACCACTGAGAGAGCCCAGACGGGCAAATTTCGCTGCCATATTGGCAGCCATCATCTCTTCCAGAGCGCCATGATCCTCCGACAGGACAAGAAGAAGGTCGCCGACCATGGTCTGCACCTTGCCAGCCTCCGCACTATATCCCTCAGGAACTCCATTGACCACTATTGTGTCGGTTCCGAATGGTGCGATGTCGAAGCCGAGTGCTGCAAGAAGTTGTGAATGTTCCTCAAACAGACACATATTTTCGACCCCTACCTGCACACTTACAGGGAAAAGGGCGGTCTGGGTGACATGCTCGTTGCGGGACATTGCCTTGAGGAAGCGTTCATACATAATACGTTCCATCGCACGCTGGGCATTGACGACCATCAGTCCGCTCTGAGCCGGAGTCAATATATATTTGCCCTGAAGAACCATCAGAGACTTGGCTGGGGTGAGTTTATCCTCAAAGAGCTTTCCGTAGTCATCGCGACGATCGATGAAATGGGAGGTGCCGTAGGATGGTCTGACGGAACCGGTGCTATGACTAAAGGCTGTCATGTTCTGGCCGAGGTCTGTCATGTTCTGGCCGAGGTCTGCTCTGCTTTGGCCGAATGTGTTGGTGAACGGAGAGTCTTCTGACGGGAAACCGTCGTTATCGAAAGGGTTGAAGGTCGGATCCAGTCCCGGCTGCGGTTCACTTACCGGGTGGAACTCCTCGAAATTCTTGCCGAAAACAGGAATGTCACGCACGCCCTCCGTGTTGAAGTCTATGGCTGCGCCGAAAGAGTTCTTTCCAAGGGACTCCTTGATGCAGGCATAAAGAATCTGGAATATCACGCTGTCATCCTCGAACTTGATCTCAGTCTTGGTCGGGTGGATGTTCACATCGACGGACTGAGGGTCTACCTCCATATATATGAAGTATGAAGGAGTCACGCCATCGGGGATGAGTTCCTCGTAGGCCTTCATGACGGCCTTATGCATATATGGACTACGGAAATATCTCCCGTTCACGAAGAGATACTGATTGCCGAGACCTTTCTTTGCAGCATCCGGCCGCCCCACAAAACCACTGATTCTGACCACAGATGTTTCTGCACAGATATCCACAACATCATTGGCGACATTGGCTCCAAGAACATCCTGTATACGGAACTTCAGTGACTTGGCCGGTCTAAGCACCAGCACATCCTTGCCGTTGTGAATCAAGGTGAATCCTATATCAGGGCGTGTCAGCGCCACTCTGGTGAACTCTGATACGATATGCTTGAACTCCACTGCATCAGATTTGAGGAACTTCCTGCGGGCAGGCACGTTATAGAAGAGGTTTCTGACGCTGAAGTTGGCCCCTCTGGAGGTTGCTATTTCCTGAGTCGCAAGATGCTGTGAATCGGCAAAGTCTACCTGACAACCCACTTCATCCTCCTCACGACGGGTCTTGAGGGTCACCTCTGCCACAGCCGCAATCGAAGCAAGGGCCTCCCCTCGGAATCCGAATGTAAGGATATTGTGCAGGTCTTCAGCTGATGCAAGTTTCGATGTTGCATGACGCTCAAAGCAGAGCACGGCCTGATCGGGCGACATTCCGCAACCATTGTCGATGACCTGGATCAGAGTCCTGCCCGCATCCTGAATCATCACCGTCACCTGGCCTGCTCCCGCATCGATAGCATTCTCCACAAGTTCCTTGACCACGGACGCAGGTCTCTGAACGACCTCTCCCGCGGCGATCATGTTCGCTATATTGCTTGGTAATATTCTTATATCCATATATTTTCAGTCAAAGTACATCTTTCCTTCCGGTCACAGACACCACACCTTATTTCCGGCCTATCCCTTTCTGCCATTCACGCATGCCGACTTATCAGTCATGCAGTAGATCCGCACGCCCTACCTGGAAAGAGAATCGATCAGAATCGGGAAGTACTTATATACAAGATACACCACGGTGAACAGTAGAACCATAGTAATGGCTCCCAAAGCCTTCTGATTCCTTGCAACATCTCTGGTCCGAGAGTAATTTCCATCACGGAGACTACCCTTCAGATGCTGGCCCGGCGCATATTTTTCCGGTTTCGGCTTGGTAAAGTCACCATATTTCTGTCTGCGCTCCTCTGCCTCTGGGTCGTAGAAACGAGGACGGTAACTGAACTTCCTTACCTCCTGCTTTCCGAAGAAACTGAAATTAAATCCTATTCCCATATATATTATTTTTTATCCTATTGCTCCTTTTAGCTCCCGTCCGGGATTAAGTTCCTCTGGTATTCCGCCGGCGTTCCCGTATGAAATGCCATATTTTTTCGATATCATCCGGGAATATGCTTTTCCCGGGACGGGATGGCACATTCACCTGTTTCATCCGGAATACAGCTGTTTTTCCGGATGAGCGACAAATGCTAACCGACAAATTTACGGTTTTTTATTTATATTCGCGGAGATTTGAAGCTCCGGCATACATTTTCCTTTTAAAAATCGGTCATTGACTGGCCGTTAGTGGACTGTCGGGACCTTTTACTTTTTACGGTCGTCGCCCGAACACAACGCAATCAGCAAATGTAAGAAATCCGACGACAGGCAATTTGAACAATTAAATCAAGAGATATGGATATAAGAATAGGAAACGGATATGATGTACATGCACTAGCTCCCGGACTGCCTTTGTGGCTGGGAGGCGTGCAGGTAGAAAGCACGATCGGATGCATCGCCCACTCGGACGGAGACGTGGCCATCCATGCCCTTTGCGATGCCCTGCTCGGCGCTCTCGCACTTGGCGATATAGGTAAGCACTTTCCAGACACCTCGGATGAGTTTGCCGGGATTGACAGCAAGATCCTTCTTTCACGTGTAATGTCGCTGGTGCGATCCGAGGGATGGGACGTAATCAATGTGGACGTGACCATCGCAATGCAGAGGCCGAAACTGGCTCCATACATCCTTCCTATGCGCGAGTGTATGGCCTCCGTGATGGAAGTTTCTGCCTCTCAGGTTTCCGTAAAGGCCACCACGACTGAGAAGTTGGGGTTTGTGGGACGCAGCGAAGGATGCGAGGTGTATGCCGTGGCACTGCTGGGACGAAGAGCCTGAAAAGAGGGCATCGAGGGTTGCGGGAGGATACGGGAAGGAGTTGCTGGCCGATGACGAAAGCGTTCGGGCGAAAATCAGCCGTTTTTCGACCGAACGGTCACTAAAATACAGCATTTGGGTTATTTTTCGACACTGTTCGGGCATATATTGGCGATATTATGCCCGAACGATATGTTTGAGTGAGAAATGAGAGTATATATCATTGGATTTTTTAGCCTTTTGGCAGCGATTTCCTGCACAAATTCCTGTAATGATGGTTTGACGGTAAGGGAAACTGAGCTGATTCGCGGAGCCGACAGCATAATGCGTGTGCTGACAATAGAAGATAGTGTGGACAGCAGCATACTAAGGGCTTCCAGCCGGGATTTTTCTGCCGCGTCCCTGCTATCATCTGACTTTAAGCGACTTGCTGACCTGATGGTTGCCACAGTTACCCACCCATCCCAGGACGGAGTAGGAATCGCAGGTCCGCAAATAGGTTTGAACAGGCGAGTGGTGGCAGTCCAGAGATTTGACAAGGAGGGGAATCCGTTCGAGGTCTATCCCAATGTGAAGATTGTATGGGCCTCCGACTCACTGGCATATGGCCCGGAAGGGTGCCTGTCTGTGCCAGACCGACGCGGCGAGGTTCTGAGAAGTCAGGAGATTGTGGTGGAATATGCGGATCTTCGCGAACTTTCTGCAGGGAGGGTTGAGGAAGGTCAATGGGCTGGATATTATGACAGCAGCAGGAATTCGAAAGACTCTGGCGTGAGAGGATGTACATGTGGCACAACGATTCCGATGACGCGCGACACGGTCAGAGGTTTCACTGCAGTAATTTTCCAGCACGAGATCGACCATCTGGACGGCACACTTTATATTGATCGGCTTTAACCATAGAGAATAAAAACCTTACAGACCAAACGACCAGGCATTCACCCCAGCACCCCAAGACAAGCCAAACGCCATGTACATCCTGAGCACTCCGCCTCATCCAGTTCCGGACATCACATGACTTTTACCGAAATATTCATATTTTTCACAAAAAGTTTTGCATTTTAATAAAACATTCATA
>JAEIGA010011160.1_pt1 | contig 13645 bp, 11 predicted proteins | sample 9270691 | NCBI WGS metagenome assembly JAEIGA01 (sample SAMN17057246, study PRJNA624740) | gut metagenome | biome: biome; isolation source: fecal sample | host: Bos grunniens | place: China: Xizang | collected 2019
GAACGTATTGTCGCATTATCAATAGAGAAATCAAAACTTAAAACTAAAAAGGATCCAAATCCGCTGCGCGGATAAAGTAACTTTGCATTCAAATTCACTCTTGCTGAAGAGTGAATTACGGTGAATTACGCAGATGCGCCCGATATCGCACTTATCCCGGCTTAGGGTTTTATCGGGAGCGATATTTTGGTAAAATATCTCCTATGTCCCATTTTATCAACATTCTAATATTCATCTTCGCGAGCATTCTTGCGGGGTGCGCTGTTGTCTCAAATGCGCGCCAAGAGCAAAGGAATGTCGCTGATAAAACTTCTTGTGATGCGCTCTGCAAAACAAACAGCATCAATCTCACAAATCTCAGTTTAGAAAGCTTGGTGACAATAGCGCTTTCGAATAGACCTTCGGTCGTTTCCGCCAAGCTTGCCGTTGAGGATGCGCGGTTGGCTCTTAAACAATTGGCTTCTGACGCGCCCGTCGTTTCGGCAACGCCTTGGACTGCGGCTAAATCTTCCGTCAGCGCGAGTCATTCGGAGTCGTCGAAAATAGCCGATGATCTTGATGATTTGAGGTTTTCTACGGACGGCTCGTTTTCGGGGTCGATTTCATTAAGTCTTCTTGTTTATGATTTTGGCCGTTATGGAGCGTCGGCCTCGGCTGCGGCTGAAGAAGTTGTTTCCGCCGAAAAATCTCTCGTCGATGTCGGGTTTAAGGTGTTTGAAGAGGTTTCGTCAGCCTATTTTACGCTGCACGAAAAGGCTGCGCTTCTTGAAGTAGCTTATACAAACGAGTTTGAATATTCGGAACATCTGAAACGCGCCGAAGATTCGCTTGCGGTGGGCGAAGCAAAACAGCTTGATGTCACGCGGGCGAGACTTGATCTTTCGCGCGCCAAAGAGGCGATGATCGCTTCTTCCAATGCTGTTATAACGGCTGGTGCCGAATTTTTGCGGGCGATGGGTCTTGATGCGGTGCACGGCGATTTTTATGAGGTGTTGCCGCCGCCCTCGGATCGTTTAGGCCTTATGCGAAAGGCGTTTGCGTCGACTTCTTTTTCCGCAGACGAGGCCTTTTCTTTTGCGCAAACAAATTCGCCCGCCATCGCCATCGCGCGCGCGCGGTTGCGCTCGGCCAGTTCAAGAGTGGATTATGCGATAGCCGATTTAAGGCCCAGCATTTCGGCCGGCGCTTCGTTGAAATTCACCGACCCCGTTTGGGCGTGGAGCTGGGCCGTGGACGCGGCGCAGTCGCTCTTTCAGGGCTTTAGAAAAACGACGGCTGTCGAGCGCAGCGTCGTTTCAATGAAGATTGCCTCAAGTAATGTCGATGAGGCGCAGCAGGCCGTCTCTGAGGCGATAGAAATCGCGCTTGCCGACCGAGACAACTCCCTTAAGGCCCGTGATACCGCCCGCACTTCTCTCAGGCAGGCGCGTGAGAATCTTGACACCGTCAAGATGCAATATCAATTGGGTGATGTCTCTCGAATAGAATTTACCGAGGGCGTTTCGGCTTTTGTCGATGCGCTTGGTTCAAGTATCAGCGCTTTCTATGGTCAGCAGCGTGCCGAGGCGCAGCTTTTCTCGCTGCTTGGGTTAAAACCAGTATACAGTCAATCTGATGTAAGGGGGTTGAATGAATAGTCGTTTCGTCGTATCAGCTTTATTTCTCCTGGCGGTGGCGGGCTGCGGAGATGTCGATCTTAAGCGAAAGCCTAAAACTCCGGAGTATCGGTTTGCGCCGATCCAGCGTTCGGATGTTGTCAGAACCGTTGAGGCCACCGGCACAATTACGCCGCGAAAGGCCAAGAACGGAATTCCTGTCGGAGCGCAGGTCAACGGCAAGATCATAAAGCTGTTTGTCGATTATAATTCTGTAGTCACGAACGGTCAGGTCGTGGCGCTTATCGACCCTCAGGTCTATGAGGCTAATTACAAAAGCGCTGTAGCTCAGCTGCATGTCAATAGGGCTAATGTTGAGGTTCGTGAAGCGGCGCTTAAGTCCTGCGAAGCGGAACTTGTGCTGGCTGAAAAAGTCCATAAAAGAAAAGCGGCTCTCGTGGAAAAATCCATGGCGCCCGTTGCTGAGCTTGATAATGCCGTTGAGGCTCTTCTTAAGGCAAAGGCCAGTTTGGAGAGCGCCAAGGCTTCATTAAAGAGCGCCAAGGCCTCTGTTCAGCAGAGCGAGGCCGCCGCCGATCAGGCGAAAGCCAATCTCGACTATTGCACGATCGTCTCCCCCGTAAACGGAATCGTCATCGACCGGAAGGTGGAAGAGGGCGAGACTGTCGTCTCCTCGATGAATGCCGTTCCTGTTTTGACGATTGCTGAAGATTTGAAATCCATCTGGGTTGAAGCTACGATTCCCGAGGCGGATGTCGGCAATATTAAGGTCGGGCAGAGAGTGACGTTTACGGCGGATGCATACCGGCGTCGTTTCACGGGCAGCGTGAAGCAGATCCGCAGAGCCGCCACGACGACCAATAACGTTGTTACATATCCGATAATTATCGAGGCTGAAAACCCGGGCGAAATACTCTTTCCCGGTATGACGGCGACGCTTTCGATTGAAACCGCCCGTGCGGATGACGTGGTTGTGGTAAGCGCGGCTGCTTTGAGATTTAGACCTAAAGAAGAAGATCGCGCCAGCGGCGAACTTCCGCGCGGCAGAAAGATCTGGTTTGTCGGTCCTGATGGTAAGCTAACTCCTTTTGTCGTTGAAGAAGGTGTGAGCGACACGGCGTTTACCGAAATAAGGAACGGAAAAGACCTTGAAGGCAAGATGGCGGTTGTAGGCTATGTCACAGCCGCTACGCGGGCGCATGGGGATAAGACGGTTAATCCTTTCAGTCCAAAGTACCCGCAGCGCAATAAAAACAAAGGCACAGCCCCGGAGCCGAAGAAGTGAGCCACTTAATCGAGATGCGAGACCTTAAAAAGGTCTATTCGCAGGGCGAAGAGCCTGTATATGCGCTCGCCGGCGTTTCCGTGACAATTGATGAAGGAGAGTTTGTCGCGATTATGGGCGCGTCCGGCTCGGGGAAATCGACGATGCTTAACATCTTAGGGTGTCTTGACTCTCCTACGAGCGGTTCGTACCTCCTTGACGGAATTGAGGTGGCGAAAAGGACTCCGACAGAACTTGCGAATATCAGGAATAAGAAATTGGGTTTCGTTTTTCAGAACTTCAATCTTCTTCCTCGCACAAGCGCGATCGAGCAGGTTGAATTGCCCGATCTCTACATGGGCAGACTCTCGCGATCGGAAAGAAGACTCAGGGCCAAGAGCCTTTTAGAGCGTGTCGGTTTGGGCGGACGCGCTTTACATACGCCGGCTCAGCTTTCGGGCGGTCAGCAGCAGAGAGTGGCGATAGCGCGAGCTCTTATGAATGAGCCGCCAGTGCTTTTTGCTGATGAGCCTACGGGCAATCTCGACACGAAAAGTTCCATCGAGATCATGAATCTTTTTAGACAGCTTTCAAACGACGGCATTACCATTGTAATGGTGACGCACGAAGATGATATTGCCGCATATGCCAAGCGCCGCCTTGTAATGAAGGACGGGGTGCTTATAAAAGACGATAAGCAAGCTACACTTTTACAGTAGATTTTTTTATGGCGACTTTTGATATAACGATTGATGGAATGAAAATCAAGGCCGAAGAGGGCGACAGCGTTCTTTTGGCCGCATCTAAAGCCGGAATAGAGATTCCGAATCTTTGTTTCATGAAAAACCTTGAGCCTTATGGCGCGTGTGGAGTGTGCGTCGTAGAGGTGAAGGGAGTCGCGAAACTTCTGCGCGCATGTTCCACAAAGGTATTTGAGGGGATGGAGGTTTCTACCCGAAGTGAGCGTTCTCTCAAGGCGCGAAAGCTCGCTATGGAGCTTATGATGGGCGATCATGACGCGGATTGTCTTGGGCCGTGCAAATTGGAGTGCCCCGCTCATACGGATTGCCAGAAATATGTAAAAGAGATTGCTCAAGGTCGATATGCCGATGCGGTGGCTACGGTGAAAGAGACGTTCCCGTTTCCCTCGTCGATCGGCAGAGTCTGTCCGCATCCGTGCGAGAGCGCCTGCAGGCGAAGACATGTCGAGGAGAGTGTTTCTATTGCGGCGCTGAAAGCCTTTGCGGGCGATATTGTAAGAGAAAAAGGTCTCGGCGTAAAACCTTCATGCGCTCCTTCAACGCATAAACGCGTGAGCATCATCGGTGGTGGTCCTGCGGGGCTCAGTGCCGCTTACAGGCTGGCGCGAAAAGGGCATGAAGTTACTGTTTTCGACCAAATGCCCGAGATGGGCGGGATGCTGCGTTACGGGATTCCGGAATATCGTCTGCCTAAGGCGGTTCTTGGATCGGAGATAGAAGAGATTTCGGAGCTTGGTGTAAAATTTGTCAACAATTTCAAAGTTGGGCGCGACTCGACAATAGAAAAGCTTCGGGAAGAATGCGATGCAATGATTATTGCCAGCGGTGCCTGGAAGTCGTCTTTTATGGGCATTGAAGGCGAGAAGCTTGAAGGCGTTTTCGGCGGTATCGATTTTCTTCGGGCCGTTTCTCTCGGGCAAAAGCCTCTCATCGGCGAGCGCGTCGCGATTGTCGGCGGCGGCAATACGGCGATGGACGCCTGTCGCACGGCTGTAAGACTCGGCGCGAAAGAAGTGTATGTCATCTATCGGCGCACGCGCTCTGAGATGCCGGCGGAAGAGATAGAGATTATAGAGGCTGAAGAAGAAGGTGTGGTATTCAGATTTTTACGTTCGCCTCTCAGCATAACGGCGCAAGGCGATCGCGTGGGTGCTATTCATCTGCAGGTTATGCGCCTTGATGGAACGGATGAGCGCGGCAGACCCCGTCCTGTGGCGATTGAGGGTGAGGTAGAAACAATCGCTCTTGACAGCGTTATAATCGCCATCGGTCAGACAAATGACATTGATGGGTTCGAGTCTCTAACTCTTACGAAGAGAGGAACGATCGAAGCGTCAGCGAAGGATTTCTCAACATCGCTTGAAGGCGTCTTTGCGTGCGGTGATGCTGTAAATCGCGGAGCTGGCATAGCAATCGAGGCGATCGCCGAGGCGAATGAAGCCGCTAATGCCGTCGATGCATATCTTAAGGGCGAGGCTTATTCGCAGGAGCGATCTATCGTTTCAGCTCGCACGGTCACAGAAAAGGATTTTGAAAATTATCCTAAGTCCGCCCGGGCGAAAAATCTCGTGCGTCCGAGTCAAGAGAGAAAGGGCGATTTCGGGGAAGTCGCTCGTGTGCTTGATGAAGAGACGGCGCGCTCGGAGGCGAAGCGTTGCCTTGAATGTGGCTGTCACGATTATTCTGAATGCAGGCTTATTCGTTACGCGAAGAAACTCAAAACCGATGTTGCCCGTCTTAAAGGCGAGTATCACCCCGGTTTTGTGGAGGAAAAGCTTCTTTCGATCGAGAGAAACCAGAGAAAGTGCATTACGTGCAACCTTTGCGTGAGGGTCTGCGAAAGCGTGGCGAAGAAGGGCGTTTTGGGGCTTGTCGACAGAGGCTTTGCTACTGTTATCAAGCCGGAGTTTGATAATGATGAAATACTGTCGTTTTGCAAAGACTGCCATGAGTGTGTAAATGCATGCCCGACAGGCGCTTTGCGCTTGATAGACAGGTAAGATTTTCTGTAACAAAAAAATAATATAAGGAGTTTAAATATGGATATTCATATGCAGGAACTTTTGCAAGCCACCATTGATGAAGGCGGAAGCGACCTTCATATTCGCGCGCATATGCCGCCGGAGCTGCGTGTCCATGGTGAACTCCTGCCGCTTGCGGACGAGGCGTTGAGCGAGGAGGATAGCTATAATCTCGTTAAAGAAATAGCTACCGAAGAACATATGCGTGAGGTGGAGAAGAATGGAGGCGCGGACTTCGCGATCGCCCACCCCGACGGAACGCGTTTCCGTGTTTCCATTTTCAAGGAGCGCAAGCGCTACGGTGCCGTTCTGCGTCAGATTCCAAACACGCTTTTGACGATGGAGCAGATTGGTCTGCCGCCGGTAGTGAAAGAGCTCTTGTTCAAGCCGCGTGGTCTTATTCTCGTTACGGGACCTACGGGTTCAGGTAAGTCGACGACGCTCGCTTCGATGCTCAATATCATCAACCAGGAGCGTGGCGTTCATATCATAACGATTGAAGACCCGATCGAATTTTATCACACCTCTTCGAAGTCTCTCGTCACGCAGCGTGAAGTCGGCGACGACGTGCCATCCTTCGCAGAGGCTATTCGCCGCGCGTTGCGTCAAGACCCTGATGTAATTCTTGTAGGCGAAATGCGTGACCTTGAAACGATCGCCGCGGCGATTACGGCCGCCGAAACGGGCCATCTTGTTTTCGGTACGTTGCATACAACGGGCGCTGCGGAAACGATCGACCGTATTGTTGACGCGTTCCCGACAAATCAGCAGGCGCAGATCCGTACGCAGCTCGCCGCAGGCCTTCAGGCTGTTATTTCTCAGATTCTCCTGCCCAAGCTCGATGAAAACGGAGAAGTCCACGGTCGAGTGGCGGCGTTCGAAATCATGACATCCACCGATGCCATTAGAAGCCGTATTCGCGACAATAAGACGAACATGATCAAATCCGATCTTCAGACGGGCGCTAAGTTCGGCATGATGACGCTTGACGCTTCGTTGATGAATCTTTATAAAGAAGGGCTTATTTCTTATGAAGATCTCATCACCAAATCGCAGGATCCAGACTCCGTTGTGCAGAAACTCAAAGAAGAAATGGGCGGTTAAACAAAACTTTTCAAAAGCCGCACGCTCTTTTTTCGGGGCGCTAATAGACGGTTAAAAGAGGTTTCATCCTTTATTTGCTGGGGTGAAACTTCTTTTTTATGCCGTGAGAATAGCATCGCTTTAAATTGTTCAATCTATAGAAAACTTAAGACGGTCTTAAGTTTTATTTTTAAGATATTTGCGATAATTATCTCGTCGTCAAAAACAAGAAACGAGGAGATAAGCGATGTTGGCGAAATGTCATTCCGCTACAATAAATGGCGTAGAGGCTACGAGCGTTGAAATAGAGGTTTTTTCAATGCTTGGCACGAGTCAGTTTGCGATTGTGGGGCTGCCTGATCAAGCCGTGAAAGAGGCTAAAGACAGAATTCCTACGGCGCTTAAAAATTCCGGTTTGTCTTCAGGGAAGGAGTTTGACGTTACGGTTAATCTTGCTCCTGCCGATGTGCGCAAGGAAGGCCCCATCTATGATCTGCCCATAGCTATTGGTCTTCTTCGCGCCACAGGGCGGCTTAAAAATGAATATCTTGATGAATATGCGCTAGTAGGCGAACTTGCGCTTTCTGGCGAAGTTCGTCGCGTCAGGGGGATATTGCCCATTGTGATGGAGATGAAACGCATAGGGCTTAAGGCGGTTCTTGTGCCGAGCGAGAATGTTGATGAGGCGAGCGTTGTGCCGGGCATAGATGTAATTCCTATAAAAACGTTGCGCGAGGCTGTTGAGTATTTGAACGGTGATTTGGTTATAGAGCCTGTGTTTTCAGATTTGAACAAGCTTGTTCACCAGTCGAATTTGAGGGCGTTAGACGATTACGCCGACGTGAAAGGGCAGGCTCTAGCGGTTAAGGCCATGGAAGTGGCTGTAGCAGGAGGTCATAATATTCTGCTTATCGGCTCGCCGGGTTCGGGCAAAACCATGCTCGCCAGGCGCGTTCCTTCGATATTGCCGCCTTTGACGGTAGAAGAAGCTCTTGAAGTTTCTCGCATACATTCCGTAGCCGGGGTGCTTAAAGGCGGAGGGCATCTTGTTACAAGTCGTCCGTTTCGGGCCCCTCATCATACCGTCAGTTCCATTGGGCTTCTCGGAGGCGGGGCGCATCCTGTGCCGGGGGAGGTTTCGCTTTCTCATAGGGGGGTTCTTTTTCTCGACGAATTCGCGGAGTTTCCAAGAAACGCTTTGGAGGTGCTGCGACAACCTCTTGAAGATGGCCATGTCGGAATTTCGCGTGCTTCCGCCGCGTTTGATTTTCCGTCAAAGTTCATGCTCGTTGCTGCGATGAATCCATGTCCGTGCGGATATCGTAACGACCCTGATCATGAATGCCGCTGCTCTCCGAGAATGGTTCTGAAGTATCAAAGTCGCGTTTCAGGTCCGTTGCTTGATCGTATAGATATGCATATAGAAGTGCCGCCGGTATCCCCTAAAGATCTTCCATTTCTTGAGCAGGGCGAGTCAAGCGCTGAAATAAGAAAGCGGGTGATGGCCGCACGTGAAATTCAGTCTGAACGCTACCGCGATATACCTTTTGTGCATACAAATGCCGAGGTTAAAAGCCGTGATCTGGCGGAGGCCTGCAGGCTTAGCGAAAAGATGAAAAAAGAATTGGTGCGCACCATCGAGCGATTAAAGCTCTCTGCACGCGCTTACGATAAGGTTCTTCGAGTGGCGCGAACGCTGGCCGATCTCGACGGGGCGTTGGATGTGCGGCAAGAAGATATTATGGGTGCTAGCGCCTATAGAAAGTTGGATGAAGAAGAAAACTCATATTGGATTTGAATTTCTCTGAACGGTTCAGAGGGTAAAACAAGGAGTAAAACAATGCAAGTAAAAAAATCAGAAAAGCCCACACCGCGAGGTGTATATCGCCCAAAGTTCACATTCTTTCACCCGAATCCCAAGGGGACAGGGACGGCGGTGTCTATGGAGGTTCATCCCGCGCACGACAATATTGAAGGCAGTATTTTTCTTTCTGCAGCCAATCAACTTACAGTTGGTGATAGAACGGGCGATGCGCCCGTATACCCCAGATTCGATTGGGAGAATAAGATGACTGTAAGACTTTGTTTTGAGGATTTGTGTCAGATATTGCTGGTTCTCAGAGGGCAGTGCGAATCGATAAACGAAGGCAGGGGCCTTTTTCATTCAACATCGGAGTTCAACACGCGTATTGGTTTCAGGCATCTTATAGAGCCGGTTTCTGGTTATTCATTGGAATTGTCGCGTATGCCAGTAAAGCCTGGCGCTTGCGAGCAGAGAGCGAGGATTCTTTTCACGGATGCGGAGGCGTTCGGTATTTCAGAGGCGATATCGGGTTCTATGGCGACGATATGTTTCGGTATGCCCATGGTAATTCGAAGAGACGAGGCTGCGGTGAAAGAAAATTGCGCCCAGCAGAATCAGAAATCGCGTTATGTCGCAGCGTGAACTGATCAATAAAGGTGTTGCCAACGGCCGATGGGGCGAAGCTGTCGCCGTAGAGTTTCTGCGGCGGCACGGGTTTGAGATATTAGAAACAAACTCTCGCCCCTTTAAAAAAGATCAACGCCTTGAAATAGATATAGTCGCGCGTGACAAGAAGGAAGAGACGATAGTGTTTGTCGAGGTAAAACAACATTCAAATCTATCGCCTTATCAGCGGCGTTTGAGAAGGGTCGATTCAAAGAAAAAGAAAAATCTGCGGTGTGCTTGCAACGCTTGGCGAAGATGCAACAACTTATGCTCAAGTCCGTATAGATTTGATGTTGTTGAAATATATGGTGAGCCTGGCTACAGGCCTATCATAGATCATATATCGAACGTTCGTCTTTTTGTCCCCGGCGAACGTTTTGTCAGGTGGGGATGAAGAAAGAAGGTGTCTATGTTAAAAAACAATATATGTTCAGCTCTTGAAGATGTTATGCGAGTCATAAAGAAGGAGTTCGGCGAAATGTCGATTATGCGACTTGGCGACAAGGCTGATGAAAAGGTTGAGGCCGTGTCGACGGGCGCGCTCTCCCTCGATCTTGCGCTTGGCGTCGGGGGCTTGCCTAAAGGGCGTATCGTTGAATGTTACGGCCATGAGTCGTCCGGTAAGACTACGCTTGCTTTACACGTTGTTGCCAATGTTCAGCGAGGTGGTGGCACGGCGGCTTTTATCGATGCGGAGCATGCGCTTGACCCTGGGTATGCCGCGAGGATAGGCGTCGATCTTGAAAAACTTGTCGTCTCTCAGCCCAGTAGCGCAGAAGAGGCGCTTACGATCTGCGAGCAGCTCGTAAAATCAGGCGCGGTGGATGTCGTTGTAGTCGATTCGGTAGCTGCGCTTACGCCGCAGGCTGAGATTGACGGCGAAATGGGCGACAGCCACGTCGGTCTTCAGGCTCGGCTTATGTCTCAGGCGATGCGAAAGCTTACAGGCACACTCGCCCAGACAAATACGCTTTGTATTTTCACAAATCAAGTTCGTGAAAAAATCGGCGTGATGTTCGGCAATCCCGAAACGACGCCTGGCGGCAAAGCCCTTAAATTTTATTCGACCTGCCGGTTGCAGGTTCAGCGTATAGGCGCGATTAAAAACGCGGCCGGTGAGATAATTGGTAATAGAACGAGGGTTAAGGTCGTTAAAAACAAGGTGGCGCCGCCTTTTACCGAGGCGGAGTTTGATATTTTATATTCCTGCGGCATATCGTACGAAGGTAGCGTCCTTGACGCAGCCATTGCCAGGGGCGTAGTTGAAAAGCGTGGCAGTTGGTTGTCGTTTAACGGCGAAAATATAGCCCAAGGCTCCCTTGGTGCGATCGAGTACCTTAAGGCACATTCGGAGGTAGTGGGCGAGATGATCGAGCGCATCAAGGTATCTCCGCCCGTTCAAACGAAGAGCGGCGCGAAGAAGGCCGCTTAATTCGACAGCTTTTCGAGTTCTTCGGCGGCCTCTTCCCAATCAGCGGTGTAACGGTCGATTTCGAACTGAATCGTGCGGACCTGTCGGTTCACTTCGGCGAAATCGGTCGTAGGCGTCGGGTTGAAGAGTTCCGCTGAGGCCTCGTCGAGAGCTTTCTGGAGCTCTTCGAGCTTTTTCTCAGCCGTTTCAACGCGGCGCTTAAGCTCTTTGATCTTGGGGGCCATTTTGGCTCGCTCTTCCGCGCGTTGGCGGCGAAGCTCTTTTGATGAGATTTTTTGTTCGCCGCTCGCTGATGTCTCGTTTTTCGTTTGCCTGGCGACAGGTGAAGAGTTCTGAGACTTTGCGGCCCGTTCATCTTTTTTCTCGCGGTAGTAGTCGTAGCCGCCTGGATATTGGCGAATTCCTTCAGGCGTTATTTCGAGTATGCTCGTGGCGACGGCGCGCACGAATTCGATGTCGTGAGAGACTAAAAGAATAGTGCCTCGGTATTTGCCGAGCGCGTCCTGAAGAAGCCGCCGCCCGTCCAAGTCGAGGTGGGTGGTCGGTTCGTCAAGAAGCAGAAAGTTAGGTGCAGAGAGAAAAAGTCTCAGGAATGCGAGGCGAATTTTCTCTCCGCCGGAAAGTACGCCAGAGGGCTTTTCGATGTCGTTTTCGTCGAATCCGAAGGCCCCGAGCTGATTGCGAAAGTTTTTCTCGTTCATGCCTGGCGGAATCGCGTTTTTCGCGTTTCGATAAACGCTCACGTCCGGCGGTATCGTTTCGGCGAATTCTTGGCTAAGATAGCCGGGTATTACGTTGTGCCCGATGACGGCCTTGCCCGAGGTGGGGCTGCGCGTTCCTGCGATTATGCGCATGAGCGTTGTCTTGCCGAGGCCGTTATAGCCGATGAGCGCGACCTTGTCGCCGCGCGAAATGTTGAACGAGATTTTGTCGAGTACGTTGCGCGATCCGTCGTACGAAAACGTCAGTTCTTCAGCGCGGAACATCTCTATGCCGCTTGGCGGCGGCTCAGCGAGACGCAGTCTGCCGGATTGTGTGTACCTTTTGGGCAGGATTATGCGCTCTTCGTCTAGTTTATCAATCAGCTTTTGGCGGCTTTGCGCCTGGGCGGCTTTTGTCGCCTGAGCGCGAAAGCGCTCTACGAAGCGCTGCAACTGCTCTCGATGGTGATCTTGGTTTTCCTTTGCGGCTTTTAAGTGTTCGTAGCGCACCTCGCGTTCGTTGAGGTAGTAATCGAGATCGCCCTCGTATCGCGTGACCGTTCCCGCGTCCACCTCAAGCGTGATTGAAGTGAGCGTGCGCAGCAAAAATCTGTCATGTGAAATCAGCATCAGTGTGCCGTCGTAGGCTTTAAGGAATTTCTGAAGCCAATCAACTGCCGGCAGGTCAAGATAGTTTGACGGTTCGTCAAGTAAGAGAAGTTCAGGTTTGGATGCCAGCACTCGCGATAATTCGGCTCTCATTCGCCAACCGCCGGAGAAACTTTTGAACGGTTTGGAGAATTCTTCGGTGGAAAACCCAAGCCCCCCAAGCGCTACCTTTACGCGTGTTTCAACGTCATATCCTCCAAGGTGTTCGAATTGACTCTGCAGTTCGCCGTAGCGTTTAAGCGAAGAGTCGTCAAGATTTTCCTCAAGCCGCCGCATTTCGCTTTCAATTTGGCTTAACCCGGGAATACCTCTAAGCGAATATTCAAGGAGCGTTTCTTCGTCGTAGTCAGGCTGCGGATTTTGTCTGGTCCATCCGATGCGAGGATTCTGTTCTATGATAAGCTCGCCGCTGTCGGTTGACATTTCTCCGAGTACAATTTTGAAAAGAGTTGATTTTCCGCTCCCGTTCGGCCCAACAACGCCGATGCGTTCGCCTTTGTTTACTCTGAACGTGACATCTGTTAAGACGTCCTGATGTCCGTAATGGACAGATATACCTTTAAAATCAAGCATGTATCATCCGATCGTTTTTAAAAGCGCCGTGCATCCCGCAAGGACGTCATTGTACGTGTCGTCAAAATTCCCCGTGTACCATGGGTCGGCGACATCTCGCGAGACGCCCGTCAGCTCAAGCATTTTTCTAAGTTTTGTCTGATCTTCAGGGTAGACGAGCCTTTTAAGGTCCGCCATATTGTAAGAGTCCATCCCGATGATAAGATCATATTCGGCTGCTTTCTGTGCGCAAAGAAGCCATGCTGAGCGAGGAGAGAAGGGGATCGAGTTTTTCGTCAACACGGCTTTTGTGCCTCGATGCGTATCGCTGCCTATTTCATCTGTGTGAAGTGCTGCCGATTCGACGATAACGTTTTCAATGCCCTCTTTTTCAAGAAGGTGTTTCATTACAAATTCTGCCATCGGACTTCTGCAGATATTGCCGTGACACACGAACAGAATCTTCTTTATGTTTCTCATAATTGAAGATTATACCATAAACCTCGTGGTCCCATTTACTTAGCGAGGTAAAAAATGATATAATCCTTGACGCAATTTTTGCCTAACAGGGGGTGATCCGGTTTCGACGGAGCACGTTGAGGTCAGATTGCGCGTCGAGGACTCCGTTGGCCTCGTAAAAAAACGGAACAAAAAGTAATTGCGAACAACGATTACGCTCTTGCCGCCTAAGTAAAGGCCGCATGTCGAAGCGCCGATGTCTGCTGAGCGCCTAGGCATAATTTAGCAGGCCACGTTTAAGGGGGCTCCGCTCGCTCGCTTAAAGGTGCCGAATCGAGCGGATGAGGGAGGATAAGCCCGCTTGGTCGGCGTACCTCCTTCGAGATTAAAGGCCAGCTACACGCGTAGACGTTTGGTTGATTCTGTTTCGGACAGGGGTTCGACTCCCCTCACCTCCATATCAGGGAATAGGTAATAGTGAATAGGGAATAGGTGTGGATAGGTAGCCAAAAACCTATTTCCCTGATATGGAAACTATTCGTTATTCACTATTCACTATAATCTAAACCGGCAAGCAGAAAGGCGCACAACATGAAAGACAGCATTTTGCTCACGAA
>JAEIGA010011161.1_pt1 | contig 13644 bp, 13 predicted proteins | sample 9270691 | NCBI WGS metagenome assembly JAEIGA01 (sample SAMN17057246, study PRJNA624740) | gut metagenome | biome: biome; isolation source: fecal sample | host: Bos grunniens | place: China: Xizang | collected 2019
CCACTCCCAAGCATGCTCAAGGAACTGCTCACGGGTGAGGTCTTCTTTCTTAATTCCCTCAGCAGCAAGCTTCTGCACCACCTTGTTTTCAGTAGCGATTGAAGCGTGGTCTGTACCAGGCACCCAGCAAGCGTTCTTGCCGTCCATTCTCGCCTTGCGCACGAGTACGTCATTAAGAGTGTTGTTGAGCACATGACCCATGTGCAGGATACCGGTCACATTAGGTGGCGGGATCACGATTGTATAAGGCTCTCTCTCGTCTGGTTCTGAGTGGAAAAACTTGTTCTTAAGCCAATAGGCATACCATTTATCCTCCGTCAAGGCAGGATCATACTTTGCTGGAAGTTCCATACTTATTATATATATTTCAAAATCTACAATACAACATTGCACAATACGCACAATTATGCAAAGATACTAAAAAAATCACTAACTTTGCATTGAAGAATGATACAATAAAAACAAAATATTATGGCAAACGAAAAAGACTTCAGCATCGAGCTGAAAAGCGATGTAGCTAAGGGATCATACTCAAATCTCGCAATCATCACACACTCACGCAGCGAGTTCATCATCGACTTCGCATCAATGCTTCCAGGACTCCCTAAACCAGAAGTTCACAACAGAATAATCATGAATCCTGAGCATGCAAAAAGACTGTATCTTGCCCTCCAGGACAACATCAACAAATACGAAAGCCAGCACGGACAGATTGTTCTCGGCGGCGAGAACAAGCCTCAGGCCCCTATGGGCGGCTTCGGAGGAGGAGCAATATCATAATGACTGAAAAACTAAACAAGATCAGGGCGTTTGTCTTTGATGTAGACGGCGTCCTTACTGATGGCGGAATTCTAGCTACTCCGGAAGGCGATCTTCTCAGGGTGTTTGACTCCAAGGATTCATTTGCTCTCAGAATGGCCTATATGAAGGGATATCATGTAGGTATCATCACTGGAGGCGTGTCAGAGAGCATAAAGCTACGTTTCCGCACATGTGGTGTACCGATGGAGAACATCTACCTCGGTTCGAGAGCCAAGATTGAAGATCTCCAGGACTTCTGCAACCGCCATGACATCACTGCCGAAGAAATCATGTATTTCGGAGACGATCTGCCAGACATACCTGTGATGCTGGAATGCGGCTGCGGTGTAAGTCCATGTGACGCAGTTCCTGAAGCCCTTGCGGCAGCAGACTACGTGACGACCCGTCCGGGAGGCAAGGGATGCGCCCGCGAAATGATCGAGATGGTACTTAAACTACATGGCAAGTGGGAACTTGATGTACAGGATTATAAAAAGAAGTTTTAGCGAAACCGCTAAAACTTCTTTTGGTTAAGACTTTCGTCCGGTGAAGTTATCCATAGCATGGTAAATTCCAAAGACCTTTCCAAAGAAAAAGTCAAATATCCTGGTCGGCAGCAGAAACTGCCAGAATCGGATAAAATGGAATCCGAACGGGATTCCCCTGAACATCTTATTCTTCTCTATTGCACGGATTACTTTTTTCGCTACATATTCTGGTTTAAGAATCGGGAAAATGCTTGACTTCACTCCCTCAAACATTCCTGTATTGATATAATAAGGGGCTATTGTCGTCATGCGAACCTTGCTCTTCATCTCCTGCAGCTCGATTCGCACCGAATCAGACCAACCTATCACTCCCCACTTGCTGGCTGCATATACCGACATCTTTGGGTTAGACAGCATTCCGCCAGCGGATGCAATGGTACAAAGGTGACCTTTGTTTCTGCGAAGCATATCTGGAAGCACGGCACGAGCCACAAACATCGGCGCCATGGTATTGATATTCATCGTACGCACAATCTCGTCAGGAGTCTGCTGATCAAAAGTCTTGTTGCTGGTAATGATTCCCGCACAGTTGATCAGGATGTCTATATCTCCACACTCCTCTACTGTCTTGTCATACATCATCTGGACAACATCGTTCTTGGAAACATCAACGACAAAACCTTTCACATTTCCGTACTGGCTCAGTTCCTTACAAGTCTCATCAATACCCTTTGTATTAATATCCCATATTATAAAGCATTTAGCTCCCTTTTCGAGAGCCATGCGTCCCATTATCTTTCCTATTCCGGAAGCACCTCCGGTGATCAGCACATTTGCATTTTCAAATTTCATATCCACTAATTTTACCGACGCAAAGGTATATCAAGAAAAATACCGGCCGAAATAATCGACCGGCATTGCCGTAGAATCCACTTTTTCGCCGTAAAATGCGATTTTATGTGGTAAAAATTCTGGAGTGTGTGGTGAAAATCAGAGCCTTTCACCAAATATCATGGACCCGATGCGGACCATGGTAGAACCATATTCTATTGCCACCGGATAATCATCCGACATTCCGATAGACAGTTCCTTGAATTCCGAAACAATTTCAGGGAAACGCTGGCGACAGTTGTCAAATATCGAACGAAGAGCAGCGAAGTCCGAACGAACGATCTCAACATCATCAGTAAATGTAGCCATTCCCATTATGCCGCAGAAGCGGACATGCTTATACTCCCCCTTTACAGCCGACTGCAGGATCGAGTATATTTCATCTTCGGCAAAACCCTGTTTTGTCTGTTCTGCAGCCACATGCGGCTCCAGCAACACATTGATCACGCGGTCATTGGCCCCTGCCCATGACTCAATGGCATCGAGCAGGCGCACAGAATCTACAGACTGCACCAACGACACATAAGGAAGCACCATCTTCAGCTTGTTTGTCTGCAGATGGCCTATGAAATGCCATTGTACATCACCCATATCCGGACGTTGTTCCTGCAGCTGACGAACCTTGGCCTGCAGCTCCTGAGGACGACTTTCTGCAAAGATCCTCTGGCCTGCCTCATACGCTTCCTCAATGGATTCGAAGGGGTGGAATTTAGAAACTGCCACCAGCTTTACAGCTGCTGGCAGTTCCGAATGTAACTTATTGATAGTGTGCTTTATCATTATCTGCGATTGCGTCTTTCCTTCTGCATCTGCTCCTGCATTCTCTGAGCCTCCTCAAGACGGAGCTGCCACTTAGACTTCTGTCGTGGTTTTGCAGCTGCTGCGGCCATTTGCGCCCTTACCTTCTCCTCAGTCACAACATACTTGCGGATATACCATGTCATACCCATTGTGATGAGGTTAGAAAGGAGGTAATAGTAGCTGAGCGCACTTGAAAGGCTGTTACAGATGAAGAACATCATGATAGGCATAAGGTAGAGGCTCATGAACTTCATACCTGGCATACCACCGTCTGCCATCTGCGCAGAACTGATCTTCGAGTAGAAGAACATTGAGAGTGCCATAAGAAGGGCAAACAGAGAGATATGGTCTCCAAGAAGCGGAATATGACCGAACTCAATGATCGAATCGTATGCACTGAGGTCATCTGCCCAGAGGAAGCTCTGCTGACGAAGCTCGATCGACGCAGGGAAGAATCGGAACATCGCGAAGAGGATAGGCATCTGGAGCAACATAGGAAGACATCCTCCCATCGGACTTACACCAGCCTTCTGGTAGAGGTTCATCATTGCCTGCTGCTTCTTCATAGCATCCTCAGGCTTTGGATACTTCTCGTTAAGCTTATCCATCTCAGGCTTGAGCACCTGCATCTTTGCTGTTGACTTGTATGACTTCAGCGTAAGTGGAGTAAGAAGAAGCTTGATCAGGATTGTCATCAGAAGGATGATGATTCCATAGTTGCTGATGAACGTACCAAGGAAGTCAAATACAGGGATGATCACCCACTTGCTGAACCAAGATACGATCCAGCTGCCGAGAGGAATGATGTCCTCATAGTGACGATCATAGCTCTTGAGGGTCTTATAATCGTTAGGTCCGATATAGAAATCGCATGCAGCCACTACATTCTCTGATTTTGTAGGGAAAGACGAATACATCTTCGCCTTGCATACCATGAGGTTTCCAAACTCCTCATATTCCTTGTCAGAATAGTAGTTTACTGTGAAGTCTGCACCGTCAAACTCCTTTGCCGGAGTTACGATTGCCGAGAAGAACTGCTGCTGGAAAGCAAACCACTTCAGGCGTGATGATACTCTTGCATGTTCATCAGTTCCTTCTGCAATCTCTTCCACATCATCCTCTCCTGAGAAATAATAATCAAGTTTCGAGTACTGCTTCTCGTTCTTGTAACCCTTCTCAAGTCTTGGAATGTACAGCTTCCAATCAGTTGTATATGTGTCAGTTATATCATCTACGATCTGATTCATGCCGATAAATGAAAGCTCATTCTTAAGCATGTAGCTGTCGTTGTCAATCCAATACTTCTGCTGGATGTAACCGCCCTCATAAGGAAGCTTCATCACAACAACATTATCAGAAGACTGCTCCTTATCAAGCTGGAAACAAAAATCTCTTGTATCGAGGGTATTCTTAGTTCCGCTTACGCGCTCTGCAAGCTCAAGGTTGATGTTGTAATCACTTGAACGTGGTCTTACAAAGAACAGTTCCATTGGAGAATCAGGATCCTCCGGATTGTAAGCATTGTATTTCTTGAGTCTCACAGAATGAAGCTGAGCACCCTTTGTAGTCAAGACAATCTCAACAAGGTCAGTCGAGAGTGTATCAAACTGTGGGACAGAAGCATAGTACGCATCATTGAGGAGTTCAGATTTGTACGGCATCTGTACTTCCTGAACATTGACTGCAACAGTCTCTTCCTGCTGCGGAGCAACTTCTGAAAGATTTTCCTCTGCTACATTATTCAATGAATCCGCAATAGATGCCTGTTCAGAGGCAATAAGCCCCTCCGCGACCATCTCGGTCTGCTGCTTTGTCTTTGCCTCCTGCTCTGCCTTGACGCGGTCCTTCAGCTGCGATGACTGATACCACGAGAAACCGAACATTATGGCACCAATGGCTATAAAGCCTAAAATAGTATTCTTATTCATCTATTCTTATCTGTTATTTTCTTATTATTCCTGTGACTCTGCGTCAGAGATGTTTCTAATCTGTTCTGCAAGCTTGGCAAGCTCTGCCTTAGACTGTGCGATGCGCTCCTGCATCTGCTTGATGAGAGGCTCAGAGCTCTTTGACATTGAGAAGAAACCGATATTGTTCTCATATGTCACGATATCCTGCTCAAGGGCATTGTACTTCTGTACCAGAATCTCCTTTTCAGAGAGCTGTCTTCCTCCACGTGAGCGACGCTGAGGACGAGATGAAGCAAATTTTGAGATAGCATCCTTATATGCCTTTGCGACATTGTCCTTCTCCTTGAAAGGCACGAAACCGATTTCCTGCCATCTGTTCTGGAAGTCATGCATTGCCTGAATGTCTGATTCATCACCCTTAAGCTCATAAGCCTTGATCTCCTCGATGAGTCTGTTCTTTGCCTTGAGGTTTCCGTAATAGTCATTCTCTGGCTTTGCCTGTTTGTCTCTCTCTGCGAAGAATTCGTCACATGCCGCACGGAATCTCTTCCAGAGCTGCTCTGACTTCTTGCGTGGAACTGCCCCGATCTCCTTCCACTGCTTCTGGAGAGAGATGAACTGGTCTGTAGCCTTCTTCCACTCTGTGCTTGTCTTGAGAGCCTCTGCAGCCTCACAGATTGCAATCTTCTTATCAAGGTTTGAGTTGATGCTGTCCTTGTAATCTGTATAGAAATCACGCTTACGTGCATAGAACTGATCACATGCTGCGCGGAAACGGTCATAGATCTTCTGGTTGTCCTTCTTTGAAGCAAAACCGATGGTCTTCCATTCCTTCTGGATATCCTCAATCTCCTTAGAGAACTCATTCCACTGATTTGAACCTGTAACCTCTCTTGCAGCAATTTCCTCTACCTTCTCACAAAGAACTGTCTTCTTTGCGAGATTATCAGCCTGCTGCTCCTTAAGTCCCTCGAAATGAGCCTGATACTTCTTGTTAATAACAGCTGTAGCTGCTTTAAAGCGCTCCCATACTATCTCTCTATATTCCTTTGCCACAGGGCCATACTCCTTCCACTCATCGTGGAGTTTCTGAAGCTCACGGAATGCATCTACCACATTCTCACTCTCGGCAAGAGCCTCTGCTGCCTGGCAGAACTGCTCCTTAGCCTCAAGATTCTTCTTGAAGTCAAGGTCACGAAGCTCACGATTGATCTTGACCATATCATAGAACTGCTCGACATAGAGCTGATATGTCTCATTTATATTACGGAAGTTCTGTGCCGGCACTGCGCCTACAGCCTTCCAACGGTTCTGGATCTCGCGGAACTCTGGGAATGTTGCATTCACATCCTCCTGCTTCTCAAGAAGAGCCTTGAGATCTGCAATGACCGCCTCTTTGAGAACAAGGTTATGCTCACGCTCCTTCTCAAGCTGCATATTGAACTCAGAACGTTCTTTTCTATATTTATTATACAGGTCCTTGAAGCCAGCCTCGACAGCAGCAAAAGGATTCTCTGTTCCTTCTTCTGTCTCTTCAACATTCACTTCAGACTTTTCCTTAAGAAGTCTCTTATAGAACGCTGCCTTGATAGCCTCAGCATCCTTGGACATCTTCATTCTTTCCTCATTCTGCACGAGCTCTTCAAACAAGGCTACAAGCTCAGCAAGATTCTTTTCAGAATAATTTACAGCCGACTCTGCAATTTCAGCAGCCTCAGCCACTGCTACATCTGATGTCAATTCTACATCAGGGATCATCTCTTCACTCATAATAATGGAGTTATAGGTTTAATTATTTTGTATACAAACCGCAAATATACCATATTTTTTAGTAAAACTCATATCAAAATGCTATTTTTGCAGGCATTAAACACTTTTTGAATATATAATTATGCGCATAGACATTCTCACAGTTGTCCCTGAACTTCTGGACAGTCCTTTAAGTCATTCGATCGTCGGCCGTGCAGTCAAGAAAGGCCTTGTAGAGATTCATATCCACAACTTGAGAAAATACGGCAAAGGCCCTCGCCAGCAGGTTGACGACTACAGTTACGGCGGAGATGCAGGCATGGTACTGATGCTCGAGCCAGTATTCAACATGATCCAGGAGCTCAAGGCAGAAAGGGACTACGACGAGGTCATCTACATGTCTCCAGACGGCGAAATCCTGAACCAGAACATCGCCAACGAGCTGTCCCTCAAGGGCAACATAATCATCCTGTGCGGTCATTACAAGGGAATCGATCACAGAATACGCGAGCACCTGATCACCCGCGAGATCTCATGCGGAGACTATGTACTCAGCGGAGGAGAACTCCCTGCTGCCATACTTGCCGACTCTATCATCCGCCTCCTTCCCGGAGCTCTCAGCGACGAGACATCAGCGCTGAGCGACAGCTTCCAGGACGGTCTGGTCTCCCCTCCTGTATACACAAGACCTGCCGAGTTCAATGGCTGGAAAGTACCGGAAGTCCTTCTGAGCGGAAACCCTAAACTCATCCGCGCATGGCAGGACGAACAGGCTATCGAAAGAACACGACTCCTTCGCCCGGGACTTCTGGAAGAGTAGTTATTAAAAAATTTTAATATCGACTCTGCAAATTGCTTAAAAAATAAATGCTTTTTATTGGCAAATCATAAAAAATTACTACATTTGCATTCGACATAACAAAAATATGTCAATCAGACGTTTCTAACCACTAATAATTAATCATCCCAAAAGGGAAATACACTACACTACTAACTAACCAAAAAAGCTCGCAGTGATGCGAGCTTTTTTAATTTGTTTATCTGTTTCGGTTAGTTCTGAGGATCCTGCGACTTTTCTCTCAACGCCTCGATCTCTGCTCTCAATCTTGCAATCTCATCATCTTTTGAGAATACTGGCGGTTTAGGAACAAACTCGTCTTCAACCTTTTTAGGTAGTGTTTTAAGTATGAGCATACCAGTACCTATTGAACATACAGTATAACCAATTATACTTATAGGATGAATCATCTTCATAAAATCCTTGAGGAAACCATCGTCTTCATTAGCCTCCTGTATGATTTCACCAACTGTATAACCGTCATGTACATCAAAAATCCATGTAGCGATACAAACCACAAGCGGCCACGCCATCATACCGATGCAGGAAATCTGCTTGGCAACATTACTTCTCATAAACACTGATATAACAGCTCCTGCAATCACAGCAAGACCCATAGCTGCAAAAGGAACGACATGGCAGCCAAGGGTAACATACTCGCTAGAGTCCTTACCAAAAATCTTCTCACAGTCCATCCAGTTACAGAAGAAGAAAATCATTGTCACAAGAGCACCGGCCACAGCAAGCCATTCAGCATTTGTAAACTTCTTGTCTTCATCCTGAGGTTGATCCTTTTGGGCATATGCAAAGAAAAGATTGGCAATCGATGCTACCTGAAGGGTTGTCAAAATCATATGATATATGAATGTATTCTCTACATATTCAAGATACGGAGTATCTGAATAATAACGCTGGACTGTATAAAATTCTTCCAGAAGAATAGCAATAACGACAAATATCACTGACCATAAAAGCTTTGAATTCTTCTTGACAACATCTACCGTAAAGAAGAAGGCAACCACAATCAGTAGACTTGCGGCATAAAGATATGAGCGGATGTCACCCAACATGCCAATTGTTTCACGTTTATCTTCCAGAATCTTAGAATTTACCTCATGATCATAGTCATAATGATAGTTTGACTGCATTCTTTCTAGAGCCAGCCATTTCTGCTGAATTACATATTCCAAAAGATTTGATAGGGCAATTGCCAGAACAGCGATCACTGCTGTCCACAAGGCATATTTAGCAAACTTGTTATCTTTATTGTCATTCCACAAGAAAACAAAGAATACCAATAAAATCATAAAAGGGAGTACCGTAAACACGACATCGCTAAATGAAAGGTAATCATCTGCCTCAAAAACAACTCTACCAAATATTCCATCTGAAATATTGAATAGAAGTAAACAGAGAATTGCCAACAAACCTACTCCCAAGGATTTAAAAAGAATTGATTGACTTTTCATAATATGGTTAATTTTAGTTTTCACAAAGTTATATAAAAAACTTATCTTTGCAGCCACAAAAAAGATATTTATGGAAGAGAATATTCAGTATTACGATACTTACGAGGAGAACCTCCAGAGGGAAATTCTCAGAATGTGCACAAGTCTCGGCATGCTCGACGGCGAGCTTCTTGCCTCTGAAGACATTGACGGCAAGTGGAAGGAATGGGCCCCTGAGTATATTGCAGAGGCACTGCCTGAGGTGAACAGCTACCCAGACTTCGCTATTGCATGTGCTGGCTATGCAGGAATGGCTGCCGCAAACTGGTGGGACACAGACTGGGGACGCAACCACGGAAACGCTTACGACAAACTCCACGGTCCACGAGGATTCGACGACATGGACGAGCACATCGTACAGAACATTTTAGGTCTCACACTTGACTCAATAGAAGCGCAGCAGATCATGAACATCCTCCTCTGCTGCGCTCAGAAGGCTGCGACATTCATCCAGCATGAGCAGATCGAGCACCAGACTGTCAAGGCTTTCCATATCTTCGCCCGCACAGTCCGCGTGATGTTCAAGACCGGTGCAGCACTTGAGCTCAAACGACTTGGATACAAATTCCACAAAGTGGATCTAAACAAAGCCGGCCGCACACTTTCATAAGCAGAATTCTATTTCGCTGAAAAATTATTACATATAAAAAGCCGCGTGATCAAATAGCATCACGCGGCTTTTGTATAAGATTAGTAATAAAGCTCTTAAGCTACAGGAAGAGTTCCGTCCGCCTGAGCCTTATCGATATTGCGGGCATAAGTAAACATCATGAGTGCGTATCCAGAATAAAGTGCCACATCAAGAATGCCAAATAAGACAAACGCACCATGGTTAGGAATTACAATTCCAATGATAGTTAGAATGATATATATAAATTGAACTATACAAACAACGATCACAGGGATCATCATATTGTTCTTTCTTGCAAAAGATGAATATGCAACAGCCACTCCCACTATCAATAAAACGAATCCTAATATAACCCTTAAAGAATGTAGAGCCGAGAACATTAACACCTCACCTACATAGTCATAAATAAATTGGGGCGGTAATTGATTTAAAATAAATGAAAAAGGTATGACAGCAAGCAATAAAACTGTTCCTAACACTCCTGCCCCAGTAGCCAAAATCATATTTTTATTGTTTGACTTATCAATAAAGAGCGCGACAAAGAAAAACAGCAGGATAAACAGCAGCAAATAGATGATTAAATCACCTAATGTTACAAAATAATTCGAAAAATGGAATAAAACATATCGACCATGTCCAGTAATGTCTAGCAATAGATCCATGAGCGACAAGACTACAAGTAGAATACTTGACGCTTTAAATAAATTAGATAGTGTCTTCATGATTATATTTATTATTTAATTAGTTCTTTGATATCAGACGTACCTCATAAAGCTTCGGCCAGTTCTTTCCTGTAAGATAAAGCTTTCCTGTCTGAGGGTTGTATGCTATACCGTTCAGAACATCGGTATCGTATGTATGCAGTTCCTTAGGAAGGAGACCACGGCAATCAATCACACCTTCGACATAACCGCTGGAAGGATTGATTATGGCTATTTCATCTGACGTATATACATTAGCCCATATTCTGCCTGATATATATTCCAGTTCATTAAGCCACGGAACCGCACGGGATCCGGCCTTTACCTGAAGCTTCTTCTTTACGTTAAGACCCTCATCCATGAAGTAAAGGAACGATGTTCCGTCCGAGGCGATAAGCTGCGTGCCATCAGTGGTAATGCCCCATCCCTCCCTAGGGTAGCTCTTTGACGATTTATATTCAAGAGTCTTGGCGTCATAGACGAAGACCACATGTTCCTGCCAAGTCAGGATATAGATATTATCACCAAACACTACAGATCCTTCAAGGAAATAATCAGAATCAAAATCCTGTCTGTCAAGCGCCTTGCCTGACTGAAGATCAACTCTCCTTAATGTTGACCTGCCATACTGACCGGTAGACTCGTACAATTCGCCTTCATGAAAGAAAAGGCCTTGCGTGTATGAAGTGACATCATGTGGATATTCGGCCACAACCTCCAGTCTATACTCTCTGATCTTTTCCGGCTTAGCTGACTTGGTCGCCGGGGCTGACTTGCCGGCGTTGGAATTACCGCAGGAAAAGAGCAAAAGTGAACCTAAAATATAAGGCAAAATTCGTCTCATTGTCGCTTTACTTATCTATATCAGGCACAAAAGTAGCTAAAAAAAACTATTTGAAGAAAATATACCTATCTTTGTTATGATTGTCCAAGATAAGTAATGAGTACATATTATACAATAATGTTATGCATGGCTGTAATGGCCGTCATCGTGTTCATTGCCTTATTTTTCTTCAAGGCCGGATATGGCTATCTGTCATCATCCAACTGGGGACCTAAGATCAGCAACAAAGCCGCATGGGTGCTGATGGAGGCTCCCTCATTCGGTTTCATGATGTACTACACCCTTAGGTTCGCTGCAGACGGCGGAGCGACAAACGGATGTGCCGACCACGTGCTTTACATCCTCGGCGGCCTCTTCCTTCTGCACTACTTCCAAAGATCATTCGTCTTCCCTCTGATGATGAGAGGAAAAAGCAAGATGCCGATAGCCGTAATGCTTATGGGAATGACCTTCAACACCTTCAACGCCTACATCATCGGAGAATGGCTCTATGACCCAGAACTCAACGGAGGCATGTACACAACAGACTGGCCCTGGAGCCCTCAATTCATCATCGGCACACTCATCTTCATTGCCGGCATGGCAATCAATCTGCACTCAGACCACGTGATAAGAAACCTGCGCAAGCCTGGCGACACCAAGCATTACATTCCACGCAAAGGGTTCTATAAATATGTAACATCGGCCAACTACTTCGGTGAGTTGACGGAATGGATCGGCTATGCAATCCTTACATGGTCACCTGCCGGTGCACTCTTCGCCATCTGGACTTTCGCCAACCTTGGTCCAAGAGCAAAATCCCTGACAGAAAAATACGAAGCCGAATTTGGCGACGAGTATAAGAAACTGAATAAAAAGCATATAATTCCATATATCTGGTAATGAGCGATTTATTTACTCCATACAAGATCGGTCCTATAGAATTGAAGAACAGGACAATCAGATCTGCTGCATTCGAGGCGATGTGCCCGGGCCAGCGTCCTTCAAAAGAGCTGTTCGACTACCACACAGCTGTCGCTCGTGGCGGAATCGGAATGACAACCGTAGCATACGCAGCTGTATGCCGCAGCGGACTATCATTCGAGAACCAGCTCTGGATGCGCGAGGAGATTGTCCCTGAGCTCAAGCAACTCACTGACGCCGTACATGCAGAAGGTGCAAAAGTCAGCATCCAGCTCGGTCACTGCGGAAACATGTCCCACAGACGTATCTGCGGATGCATTCCATACGGAGCCAGCAGAGGATTCAACCTGTACTCCCCTACGTTCGTCCAGAAGATGAACCTCAAGCAGATCAACGAAGTCGCTGATGCATACGGCCACGCTGTCGAGCTTGCCATTGAAGCAGGGTTTGATGCAATTGAGATTCATGCAGGCCACGGGTACCTGATCTCGCAGTTCCTCTCCCCTTACACCAACCACAGAAAAGACGAGTTCGGAGGCAGTCTGGAGAACAGAATGCGCTTCATGAAGATGTGTGTAAGCAAGGCTGTTGCTGCAGGTAAAGGAAAAGTTGCTATCTTTGCAAAACTTAATACCCGAGACGGATTCAAGGGAGGCCAGGAAACTGACGAACTTATTGAAGTCGCAAAGGAACTGCGAAACCTCGGAGTAGAGGCTATAGTACTATCTGGAGGTTTTGTAAGCCGTCATCCACAATACGTGATGCGCGGACAATTCCCGGTAAAGCCCATCGTGCACTACTTCCCGTGGAGGCAATGGTGGCTGAAGCTGGGAGTAGGACTGGCAGGAAAGCTGGTTGCGCCGACAGTTCCATTCAAGCCGCTGTTCTTCATGGAAGACGCGTTGAAGTTCCGCACGGCAATGCCTGATTTTCCGTTTGTGTATGTCGGAGGAGTTATATCACGCGAAACCGCTGATGAAGCCATAGACAAAGGCTTCCCGATGGTTCAGATGGGAAGAGCCGTACTTGAGGACACGGACTTCGTGAACAAGATGAAGGCAGATGAGAAACACTGCAGCGGTTGTGAACACAGCAATTTCTGCATCGGCCGAATGTACTCCAAGTCAATGCAGTGCCACAAACATTGCGAAGACATAACACCGGGGCTTAAGAAGGCCGTTGCAAAGATAAATGCTCAGAATGACAAGATGGAGCGCAAGCTCGGATACAAGAAATAGTTCATTGACATATATAGGTAGAACGCTTCTGTCGCTGATTCGTACGACTCAGAGGAAAGTCCGGACTGGAAAGGGCGACCTGCTGTGGAAAGCACAGATGGGAGTAATTTTATGCATGCCGTAACAGAAAACAAACCGCCTGCAAGGGTAAGGGTGAAACCGCGAGGTAAGAGCTCACGACGTCGTATGGCGACATACGGCGGTGACGGCACCAGGACCAGAAAGATCATGTATACCGGAATGCTCTATGAGCAAAAGGGCTGCCCGCTCTTTTCCGGGGGGTAGATCGAGAAGATAAATGACAGATTAAAACAGAAACCGGCTTACGGTTCTGCCTATAA
>JAEIGA010011162.1_pt1 | contig 13641 bp, 8 predicted proteins | sample 9270691 | NCBI WGS metagenome assembly JAEIGA01 (sample SAMN17057246, study PRJNA624740) | gut metagenome | biome: biome; isolation source: fecal sample | host: Bos grunniens | place: China: Xizang | collected 2019
CGATAATCAGAGACAGATAGAACATCGCCTGATTGTCTTGGTACAACAAGTCTTTCATCTTCTGGAAGAAAGGCAAATCGATGTCGTACAGACTGAAACCGAAAGCCGTACCGGTGAGCGTTCCCGCCAAAACGGTGGAAAGACCGAAGAGGAACACCAGCGTGCTCTTGAATTCCGGATTAATCAATTGGAACAATTTGGTGAAGATGGGCAAAGCCAACATAATCAGAGCACCATAACCCATGTCTCCCAAACAGAGACCGAAGAAGAGCATGAAGAAAGGCGCAAAGAACATCGTCAGATCCAACTCGCCGTACTTAGGCAACATGTAGAGTTTGGTAAGCGGTTCGAAGAGTCGGAAGAAACGATTGTTGCTCAATTGGATAGGAATATCATCTTCTTGCGTAGGATCGTCCACCTGATAAAAATAGCCGTTCTTGTCGAGGTATTCGCTCAAAGCAGGCAAACTCTTTTCAGGAGCCCAACCTTGCAGCAACATCACCTTGCTATCGGCCACGGCATCGGCACTGAGCGCCACTTTCGAGAAATCGATATCCTGCTGCAAAGCATCGTAAGCAGCCTGGAAATCGTTCAGATGTTGTTGCGCGAAAGATACGATATCCTTATCCAAAGCCTGCAAAGCCGATTGCAAAGCCGACAATTCTTCTCTGAGCGCAGCCAAAGAAACTTTAGGCAAACGACAAAGTTCTGCATCGATGGTCAATTCCACTTCGGGCTTGGTAATGGTGATGAAATAAAGCTTCGACTTATCGTTGGCGATAGACAGCGCATTGAATTCACTCTCCCACTCCGGCTTGAAGGCACGCGACGCGCAAGTAAAGAAATTGATGCAATAACCTTGTTTTTCAAGAAGTTCAATAGAAGAAGGATCGAAATCGCCCCAAGGAGCCAAGAGTTGTTCGTCTTTGCTGAGCGCCTGGATACGCGCTTCAGTGGCAGCCTTATCGAGTTGATATTGATCCCATTGAGCCAACAAGGACGGAAAATCGATGTTTTCATCGGCTGCGGGCAGCGACTTCTTATCCACCATTTTTTCCAGCACTTCCATCACCGACGCATAGCGGGCAAGTTTCTGCATCTTGTCCTGTACAGCAACATCGTTGATGGCGCCTTGTTGATTTTCAATCACATGAATAACGCCGAGATCTCTGATCTTTTCGAGGAATTCCTGATATTCCTTATAGAAAACCAGGAAGCTGAGTTTTTTCATTCTTACTATCATAAGGCTTCCTCCTGTTCTTTTTGAGCGCTCTGACGCGTTTTCACAATCTTTTGAGAAGACTTAGACAAGTTCTCCTCGTCTTCCATATAACGTTTAATCTTGCGAATGGCATCTTCGTAGCCGGGAATCTGCACCTTTTCGAAGAGGTTCACCTTTTGGGTAATTTTCTTACGGGCATATTCCAACTGGCCCAGACGGATAACGCAGACATCGTGTTCAAGACCGATTTTTACCAAGTCTTTGAGCATGGCGATACCGTCGGCATACCATTTAGGCGCATTAAACATGTTATAGGGCTGACATTCAAACAAGACTTCTTCAATCTGAGGCACAGGCGTTCCGGCAATTTTCTTGGTCACCAGATTTACATCCTTCACCCGCAGCAAAGAAGCGTCAAATTCGTTCCAAAGTGCGTGCATGCCCTCATAGCGTCTGATGCTGTCTTCGAGCTTTTGCGCCAAAGCGTTTTCTTCTTCCTTGGCACGTTTCACTTCCAGACGCAACGCACTTTCCTTGCTCTTGATAGTGGGCAGGGATCGTTGACGCATCTTGAGTTGTTTTTCCAGACCTTGCAACGAAGTTTTGTTATATTGAAATGCAATAGCCATTAATTCTTAGGAAAATATTTGTCAATCAATTCTTGTTTGATATTCAATTCCTCAACCTTGAAGTTGTCGGCCATGATCTTCCAGGTGGTATCCAACATTTCGGTGGTATTGATGTTTACATCTACCGAAAGAATCTGTGAAGAATAAGCCTTGGCAAAACTCAAAGTACGTTCGTCGTAGTCGCTGAGGTCGAAACCGTTTTCCAATTTGGTCTTGGCATTGGCGGCATCCGAATACAGACGAACAGCGGCGTTCATTACCTGAGGATGGTCTTCGCGGGTCTTCTTTCCTGCCACGAGCTGTTTCAGACGAGACAGAGAACGGAAAGGATCGACGATAACCTTACCCACATCGCTATCACGACGCAAGAACAACTGACCTTCGGTGATGTAACCGGTGTTGTCGGGAATTGCGTGCGTAATATCGCCACCAGACAAAGTGGTAACGGCGATGATGGTGATAGAACCACCGGCGGGGAACTGTACAGCCTTTTCGTAAATCTTGGCCAAGTCGGAATACAAAGAACCGGGCATAGAGTCTTTAGAAGGAATCTGGTCCATACGGTTCGATACGATAGACAAGGCATCGGCGTAGAGCGTCATATCGGTAAGCAATACCAATACTTTTTCGTTCTTTTCTACTGCAAAATATTCGGCTGCGGTGAGCGCCATATCGGGAATCAACAGACGTTCTACAGGAGGATTTTCCGTGGTGTTCACAAAGCTGACAATGTGGTCGAGCACACCGGCGTTGCTGAACACGTTCTTGAAATACAAGTAGTCGTCGTTGGTAAGACCCATACCACCAAGGATGATTTTGTCGGCCTGCGCACGGAGAGCCACATTAGCCATTACCTGGTTGTAGGGCTGGTCGGGGTCGGCAAAGAAAGGAATCTTCTGGCCAGATACCAAGGTGTTGTTCAAGTCGATACCTGCGATACCGGTTGCAATCAATTCCGAAGGCTGACGACGACGCACGGGGTTCACCGAAGGACCACCGATTTCCACTTCTTTACCTTCGGGCACCGGACCACCATCGATGGGATCGCCGAAAGCGTTGAAGAAACGGCCGGCCAATTGTTCGCCCACTTTCAAAGAAGGAGCCTTGCCCAAGAATACAACTTCTGCATTGGTTCTCAAACCTTCGGTGCCACCAAACACCTGCAGGGTAACATCTTCGCCCATAATCTTTACCACCTGAGCCAATTTTCCATCAACGGTAGCCAATTCGTCATAGCCCACGTTGGTAGCCTTCAGCGTACAGGTAGCTTTGGTGATCTGGGTAATTTTGGTGTATATTTTCTGAAATGCTTTTGTTGCCATATTATTTCATTTTTAGCGGATAACACGTTCGTTGAGAATGCTTTCCAATTCGTTTTCGTGCTTATGGAAAGCTTCAGACTGGAATTCACTGTAGTTCATCTGACGGAGCGCGTTGATAAGACGTTTGAAATAATCCATTACCTGGGTAAAGTCGTCAAAACGATAGTCGGCACGAACCACAGACATCACCAATTTCAACATATATTGCTGACGTTCGATAGGACAAACGGCATCGATGGCATCGAAAGCATCCTGTTGCAGGATAACGAAGTCGATAACTTCTGATTTCCAGAAAGTCAAGTGATATTCCAAGGGTACACCGTCATCACCAAGGATGTTGATTTGTTCCTGAACTTCCTTACCTCTTTGCATCAAGGTCTTCATTTCGTTCACCATGGGAATCCATTCGGGCGAAATGAGCTTAGAGATATATTCTTCGAATTCAGGATATTCGATATACTTAGAATAAGAATCGATGGGGTTTACAGCCGGATAACGCTTGCGGTCGGCACGAGCCTGTTCCAAAGCGTAGAAACAACGGGCAGCCTTCTTGGTACCTTCGGTAACAGGTTCTTTCAAGTTACCACCGGCAGGAGAAACTGTACCGATAAAGGTAATAGAACCGGTGTGACCATTGTTCAGATATACATAACCGGCACGACCATAGAAAGCAGAAATAATAGCCGACAAGTCCATGGGGAAAGCATCCTGACCGGGCAATTCTTCCAAACGGTTAGACATTTCACGCAATGCCTGAGCCCAACGAGAAGTAGAGTCGGCCATCAAAAGGATCTTCAGACCCATTGAACGATAATATTCGGCGATGGTCATAGCGGTGTAAACAGAAGCTTCACGGGCAGCTACGGGCATGTTTGAAGTATTGGCCACGATGATGGTACGTTCCATCAACTTACGACCGGTATGGGGGTCGACCAATTCGGGGAATTCGGTAAAGATTTCCACTACTTCGTTGGCACGTTCACCACAAGCAGCCATAATTACGATGTCGGCTTCGGCCTGTTTTGAAATAGCGTGCTGCAACACCGTTTTACCGGTACCGAAAGGACCGGGGATAAAGCCGGTACCACCTTCTACGATGGGGTTAGCAATGTCGATGATACGCACACCCGTTTCCAACAGACGGAAAGGACGGGGTTTTTCTTTGTAAGCGGTGAGCGCCTTTTTCACCGGCCAACGTTGCACCATGGTAACATTCACATCCTTGCCTTGTTCGTCGGTGAGGACGGCAATGGTGTCGTTGATGCGATATTCGCCATCGGCTACGATGCTCTTGATGGTGTAAGTTCCTTTGAAAGTGAAGGGAACCATAATTTTATGAGGTTGGAAGTTTTCGTCTACTTCGCCCAACCAATCGGCAGCAGCCACCTTATCGCCCACTTTGGCAATGGTCTTGAACTGCCACAATTTATCTGCATCCAGCGGAGAGGTATATTCGCCACGACGCAAGAACACACCTTCCATCTTGTCCAAGTCGTTTTCCAAACCATCAAGGTTGCGAGAAAGCAAACCGGGACCCAATTCCACTTCCAACATGTGACCGCTGAATTCCACTTCGCTACCTACTTTCAGACCACGGGTACTTTCGAACACCTGCACATAAGCGTCAGCACCTACCACCTTGATAACTTCCGCCATCAGTTTGGTCTGGCCCGTCAGAATGTAGCAGATTTCGTTCTGGCTCACAGGTCCGTCAACGGTAACAATCACCAAGTTGGAAATAATTCCTTTTACTGTTCCTTTTGTTGACATAATATTTATCGTTTTATCATTTAATTATCTTACTTTAACTGAGCGCCTTCCTTCATCGACAGAATCAAATGACGGAAAATTTCTTCACCCTGCTTGGCATCCAGCTTCAACCAACGTTCTACCGATTGCAGCTTGATGAGATAAGCCAGCAATACTTCGATGGAGAAATAATAGCCGGTGCAGAGTTCATCCAGAAACTCCCATTGAATACGGTCGATTTGTTTTTCTTTTCGCAAAAGGTCGCTTTCGTCGTTCATGCGCATCAGCGTTTCGATAGCGGGGAAAATACCGTTCAGGTTGAAATCCCTGGCCGAAGAGCTGCGCAGAGCATGCGTCACTTCGTTGTCGCCTACCACTTGTGTTTCGATATCCATGCCATATTTACGGCAATTGAGAGCAATCTGCACATTGTTCAGATGCCACTGAAACTCAAACCAACGACGAACAAAGGCATTGGGCGCTTGTTGCGTATATTCGTAGAACATAGCTGTGAGATATTGTTCCTCTTGTCCGGCGGGAATCTTGCTATCGCGCAAATCGCGCATAAAAGTCAGGAAATAAGCCGGAACACCTTCCAGAGGAGCCTTGTCTTCGTAATCGAGCAACTGCCACTGTTCGTTGAAATCTTCAGCGCTCAGCATGCCCAGAGGATGAAGCTCGGCTTCTTTATCTTTCAGCCAGGTGAGCAGATTACGGTTTTCGTAAGTCATGCGGAAATAGCGCAACAAAGCAGCATCTTCCTTGGCCAAAGCCTGCATCAGTTCGTCCACGTATTCCACGTAGCCCACCGACAACTTAGCATCGTCCAAATTGATTTCCGGCAAACCTGCCACCAAGTAATAATAGTTGTTCATCAGAAGAGCATTTCTACGAGTTTCGGACGCAAGAATTCCTTGAAGTAAGCCACAAAGTCTTGTTTGCCCAACTGAATTTTGTAAGAGCCATCGGCTGCAGCCAGCACGAAATCGGTAGCCAATCCGTTCACTTGCTTAATCTGCAAGCCGGCTTTAAGTGCATCGGCAGCTTCTTTCTTGAAATAAGCCGTAAGCGCAGCTTCGTCGGCCGTTTCGATGATAAGTTCGCCCTTGCTTGCCCAGTTCTGTACGAAAGTAAGAATGAGTTGAGGCATAAACTTTTCGGTCAAGGTTTGGTCCATGCTTTCGCTCACCACCTTGTCGTTGAGCAGATTGATTACTTCAGACTTCAAAGCTTCCAAAGCCTGATTGGCGAAAAGCTTCAATTCTGCCTTGGTGTTCTTGTCCAATTCTTCGGCCTGTTTCTGAGCAGCAGCCAGCATTTCTTCGGCTTGCTTCTGAGCAGCAGCCAAAATTTCAGCCTTCTTTGCTTCGGCCTGAGCCACAATGTCGGCAGCTTGTTGATTACCTTTTTCAACACCTTCGCGCAACAATTGCTCGGTCAATTCCTGAATTTTGTTCATATTAGTTCAATTTAAATATATTTATTGTTCGTTATTGTTCATTTTCAGACACTTCCACGCGGAAGCAAAATCCCACAAATGTAGGAAATATTTCACATTAAACCGACATAAATATGCAATAAAAAAGAGCGGAAAAACATCCTTTTCGTGAATGTCTCTCCGCCCCTCTTGTTTATTTCATCTTACTTTTATTCAGCTGACTGATGAGGATAAGGAATAAACCAATCTTCTACGCTCTTGGCTGCAAATTCAGCGGCACGTTCGGGATATTTCTTAGCCAAGGCATCTGCGATATAATTGGGAGCATCCGGGTGATTGGTGTAGCGCAACAAATCGTGGAAACGGTTGCCCTTGAAAGCAGTTTCCAAAGCACATTCTTCCAACAATACCTTTTCTACGAACAAGATAGAGTCGTTCAAATTAGGATTGGCATTTTCAAAGAAGAAGCCCACTCTGGTTGAAACACCCTGACCACGAGTACGGGTACCCACATTCTTCAAGAAGGTCTGATCGCTCCATTTTTCTACCAAAGCACTATCCAATTCCCAAGAGCTCACTTTCAAGGAGTCTCTCAAGGTGGCCAGATTCAAACCATTGTTGATCACAGCCAAAGCCACACTGGGTTTACCTGCACGGTTGATAGCTTCAGCATAGCGCAAATAAGCCAAGTTTGAAGACTGCAGATAGATTTGGGTTGTCATTGCATTGCTCGATGTCAAATAAGTCGTGATGTACACAGAGCTTTTAGGTTCCTGGTAAATAGCCAATTGTTCAAACTGCTTCATTTCGGTAGCAGACATTCCTTCGGTAGACAGAGTTTCCATGTTTTGTTCCACATACTTCATAGAACCCGTAATACCACGCAAGTCGCCGGTAGCAGCAATATTCACACGATTACCTTCAGCATCTTCGCCCTGATGCAGATAAGGCTGCTGGGCAAAGAATTGAATAGCATTTTCCGTAGGCTTTACACAATAATCGGTATAGGTATAACGATACATTTTCGACGCATTGAAACGACCATAATCATCGTTGATATAATACTCCATATTGGCCGTAGTTTCATCAATATATTGCCACTCCCATTCAGGGTTAATCGTATATCCATCCAAGAAATAGTTATTATAAGGATCGTCTTTCGAATAACCATTTACAGCAATAAGATAAGGTTCTTCGATCAAAGAAGATGAACTCTCAACATCTACCACAGCAAGATTTTTATAAATATCCTGATAATACATCTCGGCTGCTTGCGTATACATACCCTTCCACAAATAGATTTCTCCCAGAATATAATACATAGAAGGAATCAACTTGTCAATATTGCCGGAAGTCACCGGATAGGTAGGATAAGAAACACCCAGCATAGGATACAAATCGGCGATAAGCAAATCGAACAATTGGTCTCTACCCTTGAAGTACAAATCCTTGTTGGAAGAAATTTCTTGCGATTGAGCCACCGTCAGAATAGGAATTTCGTAGTAGAAAGCACCATTGTAGTTGAGCGCCATCTGCAAATAAGTCCAGGCACGGATAGCCTTGGCAGCAGCCACTTCGCGAAGCATGGTCAACTCTCCTTGCACCACAATGCTGGTATCCATATTCTGAATCAGATAATTACAGTTGTTGATAACGGCATAATAATTGCTCAGATTCAGATATTCGTTGTCCGTATCACTGTAATCCAATTGATTCAAAGCAATCAAATCGTTGGTGGTGTTGTGGGTAACATCCATCAAATCGCCACGCAATTCGCCCAACAACACATATTGATCGCCCAATTTCTGAAACTTGGAAAGTATACCTACCAAAGAGAATACAGAGTCGTTAGGAGAATCCAAGCGGTTGTTGTCGGCATACACATAGCGGTCGGATTCCACATACATCATCTTTTCGCAAGAAGAGAAGCCGACCAGCATGGTCATCATTAAAACTAATACTATATTAAACTGTTTCATTTCAGTTGGATTAAGCGATTACAAATTAATTCTTACACCAATGGTATAGGATGCACTCTGAGGCAACAAGCCAGTGTCAATACCTTGGTACAGCACATTGTTTGAAGCAGAACTTTCAGGATCGCAGCCCAGATAAGAACTCCAAGTCCACAAGTTGTTGGCAGAAGCCCAAACCGTCATCGCATTGATGAAAGGAATCTTATAAGGAAGATCCCACGACAGGCTTACATTCTTCAGGCGCAAGTAAGAAGCGTCTTCCACCCAACGTGAAGAGAAGCGTGCATTGCCCATGGGGTCGCCATATACAGCTCTAGGGATATTGGTTTCGTCGCCCGAACTTCTCCAACGGTTCAACACAGCGGTTGATTGGTTTTCGAAAGTCGACATCGATTCCAAAATACGACGTTGATAGTTGTACACATCGTTACCCAAAGAATAACCCAAAGTTGCAGACAAGCTTACGTTCTTGTAAGAAAGACTTGATGACAAAATACCGGTAAAGTCGGGATTAGGATTACCGATAACTTGTTTATCCTTTTCGTCGATGATACCGTCGGGCACAACATCTTCGAAAATAGCGTCACCGGGAGCAAAATAGCTGTAGGTACCGTTTTCGTTCAACATCTTCAAGTTGTTGTAAGCATCCACTTCGGCCTGATCTGAATAAACACCCAAGTAGTTGTAACCGTAGAACTGAGCCACCGGACCTCCTTCGGCAGTAAGGATTTCAGCATCGAAAGCATTAGTGGTGTAGTTGCCATCGGCCAAAGCCAAGATTTCGTTCTGGTTGTGTGCCACGGTAGCGGTAGCTTCCCAACGCCAGTTAGAGGTATTGAGCAAGCGAGCATTCATAGCCACTTCGAAACCGCGGTTGCGCAACGAACCATCATTAGCCCAATAGTTCTTAAAACCTGATACTTCGCTCAACTGCTTCAAGCAAAGCAAATCTTTGGTATGATGATCGTATACATCGGCACTCATAGAGAAACGGTTGCCGAACAAAGACAAATCGAAACCAAGGTTAGCCTTACGGGTAGTTTCCCACTTCAAGCCTTGGTTGCCGATATTGGCCAAAACCAAACCATTAGCCTTGTTGTAGAAAGTTTCAGAAGAGAAATAAGAATAGGTTACATAGTCTTCCAACTTGTCGTTACCCACGAAACCAATACTGCTGCGCAGTTTCAACTGATCGATGGCAGTGACATCTGCCATGAAGTCTTCGGCAGAGAGCAACCAAGCACCCGACAATGAGGGGAAAACTGCCCAGTTGACACCAAAGAGTTTCAAAGCGCCTTTTTCAATATCGGTACCGAAACGAGAGCAAGTTTCCATGGTAACATTGGCTGAAAGGAAGTATTTCTGCAAATAATTCCAATCGGCATTGGCATACCAAGCAATGTTCTTCAGATTGATACTGGCACCATCCGTCACTTTGCGTTTCAAACTACCCGACACATCCACCTGAGTATCGTTGGGCGTATTGTAACCGGCCACATAATCCCAAACCTTATTGTTGAGCAAGAAACGGAAACCACCGGTGGCAGACAAAGCATGATCGCCAAAGGCACGACGATAGTTCAGGTTGCTTTCCAAATGGGTACGGATTTCACGCAAGTTCTGAGCCTTGGCTTCTGATGTATAAGAAGCGAATGTACCATCTTCTTTATACACAACTTCAGGAGCAACCCCTTGGCTGGGCGTAAAGTAAGATTCGAAGACTTTATTCAAGGTATAAGCAGCCACGGCATTGAAAGCGAAATGATCGTTGATCTGCCATTTAGGCTTAGCCACAGCGGTAAAGTTGGTCATATCGGTCACCTGTTGAGCCAAAGACATGATAGCAGCCGGGTTATTGATAGCCAAATCGTCGTAGGTTTCCAAGTTGTTGGTCAAGGTCTTGGTCAGATACGAATATTGATAAGGGGCAAACATCGGCGATTTTACAGCGGCCAAATAAGTAGGCGACGTACGCGAAGTCATACCGTCGTTGAACAAGTCGTTGCTGATACTGCTGATAGAGAAGTCTACCACAGAAGTAATGTTCTTGGCAATATTCATATCAGAGTTGAAACGGAAACTGATGTGCGAAGTGTTGGTACCTTCTACCACACCGCTGTTGTTTGAATAACCAACAGACAAAGCATACATACCACGATCGTCACCACCGGTAGCGCGAGCACTGTAAGATTGGTTAAAACCATTGCGATAGATATCTTTACCCCAATCGGTATTGTTGTGGTATTTCAGATAATACACATAGTTTTCGTTTTCGTTGAACATCGGCATGGCGTTCACATCGATGGGAGAAAACAAGGTATTCTTGTAGAGTTCCGAGATGAGCAAACGGTTTTCGGCCGTATTCAAGGTAGGAATTCTGTTGGGTTCCATGGTCTGACCCATAGCCACATCGGCCACAATCTTGGTAGCCATAGAATGACCGCGCTTGGTTTCAATCAGAATAACACCATTGGCAGCTTTCGAACCATACAAAGAAGTAGCATCCTTGATAACGGTGATATTTTCGATATCGTAGAGCGGAATATGGTTCAAGAAATTGTGATAGAAACCGGCATGCAAAGATTCCAAATCGTTGTACGATTCCATGATGATACCATCCACAACCACCAGAGGTTGAGAATTGGTATTGATAGAGTTGATACCACGGATATACATCACCGAACCGATACCATCCTTACCGGAACGTTGGGTAGAGCGAACGGTACCCATCTGGTTCTGAATAAGTTGATCGATGGTGTATTGAGGAGCAATCTTCTGCAGATTTTCCAATTGTGAATAGGCAGAACCTTCCGAAATCAGTTCGTCGTTTACCAGGGCGTATTCGAGGGGCGAACCATAAGGCTTGCTGAATGTATTGCTCGACAAAGCAACATCCACGCGCGCACGACCTCTCCATTCGATAACACGGGTATCATAGCCGGGAGCCGATACGGTGAAATACGAAGTAGGTTGTTTAATACGCAATTTGTACATACCCTTTTCGTTGGTAAACACGGCTACATCATTCATCTTGATGGTAGCACCCAATACCACTGAATCGGTAGCTTGGTCGAAAACACGACCTTCAATCCAAGTATATTCGCTATTGTCCTGAGCCTGAGCTTGGGCCTCAACAGAGAAGATACTTACAAGTACGGTAGCCACGAGGGCTAAGGCTTTGATATAGTTTTTCATAATCATACTTCTTTATTAGGCCAATTAATATACAGGTTCAAGAATAATACAGTCGATGTTCATATTTCTTGAATAAACAGAATCTTCCAAAGGTTTGATATCCGAAATCACCTTCACGGAAGCCAAAGATTGGGCAAAAGGTACGCGGATAGGACCATCGGCATTCACCAAAACAGTATCGGCATGCAAAGGATCGGTATAGTGGACATCACGATATTCCAAGGTGTTCACACCGCCGTCTTCGTTCAAGTAAGAGAGCGCAAAACGAACAGGAACAGACTTAGCCTTGGGGTAAGGCCAACGATCGAATTTATTTTTATCGAAAACATGTTCAGGCAAGAACACCACCTTGATATTGTAACCCACATTACTCAATAATTGGCCTGACAAATCGAATGCTATGGTAGGAGCGATTTGAGACGAACGGGCGAATACTTCCAGATAAGCACTGTTAGAAATCACAGAATCCATCCAAGAAGTCTGCGTATCGCGACGGTTCAAGTTACGGGCATTCTCTTCCTGCTTCTGAATCAAAGTAGTCATAGAGTCAGGATTTTGCAAATAGGCATTGGGAACATAGTAGTGATAAATGAATACTTCCGCTTCCAATGTTGTTGTCTGGCACCAATAAGTAGGATCCAATTTCAGGTGGTCGGTGGTATAGGCCACACCATTACTCAATTCGGTATAAGTGTCGTAGGCGCCCTCAAAATAGTAAGCCATATCCTTCACATAAGCTAAACCACCTTGTGTATAGGTCAAGCCCTTTTGTTGAATCTGCTCAGGAGTCATAGCACCCTTGAAAACCAAGTAGTCCATCATAAATCTTTTAATCGATAGATCTCTGATAGAATCGGCCAAGGCCTCATTCTTATACGGACCACCCTCTGCATCTATAGGAGTAGTAAATTGCTCAAAATTTAAATAGGGATACAGGAGAGCATACATTTCATTCCAAGCCTTATTGGTAGGGAGAAGTGCTGTATAAGAAGCCTCTTCACTATTGAGTTCTCCCAAATAGAGATCAGAAAGCAAAGGATTGGATTCAGTAAATACCGAGTCGTACACTGTTTCTCCTTCTTCGTTCACACCCAGCACCAAACTTTGAGCAGGATTAAATTCCCTGCTGTGTTGAGAAGCGATAAAGGCATTCAAAGAATCCAAATCTTTGGTAAACTGAATGTATTCGTAGATATTCTGAATGTAAGGCTCTACCCCACCAATTTTATGCAGAATACCATTCTTGTAAGCCACATCGCTGGCAGACATATCCAAAGCCTGTGCACCAAAATAATAAGCATCACCCTGACGATGAAATTTCACACGCTTGTTGTCCATCAAACGAAGATCGAGATCCTTGTTGACAACATCGGTGGTAAGATAAGGATAACGCGACACGTGGTTCTTCAAAGTCTGCAAGAGATTTCTCTTGTCGTTAGCATCAAAGCCTTCCCAAGCCTCGTTGGTGGGCGCCCAGATGGTATAACTCTGCGAATGTCCAAAGGCATCCAAATAATCCATTTCTTCCAGATAGGCCACAAATTGTGACAAATCGGGATCTGCCTGCAAAGCTTCTTTCAGTGTCTTGTCGATAACATTCACCGAGGAAGCATTGTAATGGTCTTCCCATGCGGGATGCGTACACGACGACCACATTCCCAAGGCCAAACCAAGACAGATAATTGATTTCAATAATTTTCTCATATACTAATCTTTTTATTTATTCTCGTTCTTCTCGGTTGTTTCATCCATTTGATAGAAAGGATTTTGTACCAATTTATCGTTGTTTTCGATTTCTGTCTGATAAATAGGCATATACAGAGCATCCATGGTTGACATTTTGCTCAAAGCCACTTGTGAAGAAGAATTGGGGAAACGCTTGTCTTCTACTGCAGACACCGCATAATCGGCGGTATTGAAACGACGGGCTTGACGCAAAAGGTCGAACCAGCGCTTACCTTCAAACATAAATTCTCTCTGACGTTCGTCCATCACCAATTCTCGCATAAGGTCTACCGAGAAATATTCTTTGATGCTCAAAGAGTCGGTGGCACGCAAGTCGACATTGGCACGCATGTAGGTATTGTTCACCATATCGATGGCCGAGTTC
>JAEIGA010011163.1_pt1 | contig 13641 bp, 13 predicted proteins | sample 9270691 | NCBI WGS metagenome assembly JAEIGA01 (sample SAMN17057246, study PRJNA624740) | gut metagenome | biome: biome; isolation source: fecal sample | host: Bos grunniens | place: China: Xizang | collected 2019
ACTCTTGCAGAACGACACGTTCCGCATTCTTCTTACCGCCACTGATTTTCTCGCTATATACCTGTACTACATCATATCCATTACTCTCGGCATATGCTGTCATATCGGAAATTTGCCTGTCCGTATTCTGTCGCTCTCCTACTGAACTGACTCTTGAATAGATTACTGCTTTTTTCATGTTTTGTTGTGTTTTCTTGATCTAATATACTGAAAATCCGGAACTTATGCAAATAAATCTTTGATAAAAATGAACTCATCGCGGATTTGTTAGAACACATTATAAAAGTGAATTAAATAATTTTTTGAATACACTCTATTTTTGAATACACACTTTAAGTCAGGAGTTCACTTCTTGTGATTTCGCACAACCTCTTAGTTTGGGTTGTAACTGGTGAGGTTTTATCTTAAAACTTTTTAGGGATGACGCAGCTGCGATCAGCTTAAATATTTCAACTTAAAATATTTTTGTAATCCAGATGGGGTTTTAATAAAACCCTTTTGGGATGGCGTAGCTGTGATAGGATGAAATATTTTATCATAAAATATTGTTATGCATGAAGTGTGACTCCCGAAAAAAATCCACCAATATTGTCAAGTGTAAATATTCTATTTTACGATTACTATACCTATCTTAGCTAAATGAAGAAGATAGTAGAAACAATAGACCCAAAAACATTCACCAAATACGAGTCATACGTATGCTTGTCAAAGACTACTTATAATGGAAAGTATGGCTTGGTTGATGAAGGAGGAAATGAGATATGCCCGTGTGTCTGTGATAGTATTCGGTTTGCGATGCCATGTTGGACTGCTGTTATAAACTACAAAGGACTTGAGTTCCTGTTGGATAGACATAGCAATTATGGCACATTCCTATTCTTCGGGGAGCCGTGGGGTATTGCTTACGATTTAAATCTTCCGTACATCTTTATAGTCGCGTCCTGGGATTTGTTTCTCAATCATAATCAAAAGAAATGTTCATCTTATGATATGTCTGAAAGCGACATAAAGGCCGTATATGAGGAGTTTGTTCAGCTTATAAAAGAACATAACAAAACTATCACCAGGGAAGAAGTGCTAGAAATGACAAATAATGATGAGGTGCAGAATTATCTTGAGTCTTTGTCATTATTTCAAGTGGAGGGCTAAAAGTTTCTTGTTTTTCCAGACATCGGGACTGTTCTGCCGGTGAGTTTTTGGGGAAATATTTTAAGTTGAAATATTTTCTGTTCAAACAAAACGCCTCCTGGATACTTACAGTCAAGGTTTTTAGGATAAAAACTTTTTGTCTTAAAAAGTTTTTATAAGATCTGAATCAGGGTGAAGAGCTTCTGGAGTCGTCTGGTTCTCGAAATATTTTAACAAAAAATATTACCCCCCCCTAATTGCTTTGATGTTGTGATAATTTTACATAACTTTGATGTTCAAAGTGATATAAAGATGATGTTACGTGTAAATATCTGTTCACTCCACAATCCGAACCGGGGGGGTATTCGCTGATAGACAGCGGGTTACATCACGTACAATCTAAATCTCAACAACATATTGTTATTGAAGCTCGTGTCAAAAGACGCGGGCGTTGCTTGTTTTATTAATCTCGTTGAATACGGTCTTAACAGTGTCTTCCTTAGATGGAGGAACAAAACCATTTCACAATGTTAACACTGTGAGAAACAAATAAAAGCAAAGTAACCTAATTGAGTAATTTAACTAAAAAACATTTATATTATGAAAAAACATCTTCTATTAGCATTAGCAGCTATCGTACTCTGCTTTGTTGCTTGTAACAAGGAAGCAGACGAACCAACGCCTACTCCGTCAGAACCGGTCGCTGTTACAGGTGTGTCGTTGAACAAGACAATGGTTGTACTTGAGATTGGCGAGAGCGTGACTGTTGAGGCAATTGTAACTCCAGAAACAGCAGTCAACAAAGAAGTGAAGTGGAGTATTGCTAATACCGCTATTGCTACTGTTACCGATGGTGTTGTAACAGCAGTAGCCGAAGGCGAAACAGAACTCACTGTAACAACTGATGATGGTGGACACACTGCAACTATTCCTGTGGTTGTAACCGAGAAGGTCGCTGTTACAGGTGTGTCGTTGAACAAGACAATGGTTGCACTTGAGATTGGCGAGAGCGTGACTGTTGAGGCAACTGTAACTCCAGAAACAGCAGACAACAAAGAAGTGAAGTGGAGTATTGCTAATACCGCTATTGCCACCGTATCCAATGGTGTAGTTACCGGCGTAGCCGCAGGTGAAACAGAACTCACTGTAACAACTGATGATGGTGGACACACTGCAACTATTCCTGTAAAGGTTGTAACCGAGAAGGTCGCTGTTACAGGAATACAATGGATTAATGCTCCGTCAAAAGGTTATCAAATAGGAAGTGGTTCTGTTACTCAAACCTTTGTGCTGAAAATTTCGCCCAATAATGCAACAGATCTTGGTGTGACATTTACAAGTAGTGACACCAATGTTATGACTATCAACAGTGTTACATATAGCCAAAACTTTATTCTTGTAGATTTCTATGCCGTTGGAGGAGGTGAGGCTACTATCACTGCCACAACTAACGATGGTGGCTTTACTGCCACAACCGAAACTATGACGGTAATTCAAGTCGTGTTAGTTGAGTCAATAGCAGTAAATCCATCTACTTGCGAGATTAAAGTAGGAAGTAACAAGCAGCTTACTGCAACCGTTTCGCCAAGCAGTGCTTTTAATAAAGAAGTTGAATGGAGTAGTAGTGATACATCTGTTGCGACCGTTGATGCAAATGGTTTGGTAACAGGTGTTGCTTCGGGAGAAGTTACCATCACAGTTAAAGCAAAAGATGCTAGCGGAGTAACGGGAACGGCAAAAGTAACGGTTTCTACCGGGTTAGTTGAGTCAATAGCAGTAGATCCATCTACTTGCGAGATTGAAGTAGGAAGTAACAAGCGGCTTAAGGCAACCGTTTTGCCAAACGATGCCGATAATAAAGCGATAGAGTGGATCAGTAGCGACACATCGGTTGCAACCGTTGATGCTAACGGTTTGGTAACGGGTGTAGCAAAGGGCGAAGTAACAATTACCGCAACTGCAAAAGATGGTAGCGGAGTAACGGGAACGGCAAAAGTAACGGTAACGGTTCCTATAACAGCACTAACCTTTGATGGTCAAACTGATGCTAAGTTTGTAACTTGGCACGGAAACGAATTTGACTTGAAAGCTGCTGCTGATGGTGATTTAAAAACCTTAAAATGGGCATTTACTCCTGATAAAAATACTGAGTATACTGAAGTAATATCAAGCGACAAAGCAACTATAACAGCCTGGTCTAATAAAAACACTACGCAATCAGTTGTAAATGTTAGTGTCGGAAAACAGACAGGTGGTTTATTAGCTCATGCAAGTGTTACTTTCCGCACAACGGCTTATATGTATAAAAATAGTGGTTATACAAACTCTGCAGCTTGGTGGTTCGATGAAAATAATTATTCGTATACAATAACAACAGCTAGAGAGAAGTACTACTTTGTAGCATATTGTGCTCCACTAAGCCATAGTGCGACTGATGACCCTGAAATGTATTTCCCAGATAGTTATATTCCAACTTCTGCATATACATTGACCACTAATAACGATAAGGTAACTGTTAAAAAGTTGAACGACAAGTGCTACGAGATTACTGATTCTGACTTGTCAACATATAAGGAACTCGTACTCACATACACTTGCGGTAAGCAGACATTTACATATACAACCAAGATAGTACCAAGATAGCATTTGAAAACACAAAGTTATGAAAGTAGCAAAGACTGTTTATGAGTCTCCTAAGTTGGAAACTATGGAGATTATTGTGGAGCAGGCGATCCTGACTGCTTCGGGTGATGATGCCCTTGATTTTGGAAGAGGCGTTGATTGGGAGTGGGACTAAAGTTTAAGGAGGTTGATTATGAAAAAAATTATAATGTTTGCAGCAGTTGCTGCTATGGCATTGGTTGCCTGCTCAAAAGTTGATGAGGGCGTAAATGTGAGTACTGGTAAGTACACTATCACTGCTACTATTGGCGACGCTCAGACTCGTACAAGTTATGTTGATGAAACTGCAGATCCAGCAAAGGGTTTAAAGGTCGAGTGGGAGGCGAATGAGACAATTTCTGTTGTTGAAGTTACAGCAGGTGGAACATATAACAATAAATATTGGACATTCACATCTGATAATGTAGCTGGCGCGAAGGCTACCTTTACTGCTCCCGCAGGTTTTGAGACAACTGAAGGATGTAAGTATGTGGCAATATATCCGGCATTGATAGATGGTACAAATGGTCCTTATGTTGGTGCAGCACCGAATGTTTATACTGCTTTGTTGCGTGAGAACACTGGATACATAGAGTTCTTTTATACTGGACATGATAACTTCTGTCAAAAAGGAGCCAACAGTATGGATTTATTGAAGTCATACGATTTGATGACTTCAGTAATTGAATTTAATGAAGGAAAGGCAGATGTTAATTTGACAAAACTTAATTCTGTTATAAAATTTGATTTGACATTGCCTGCAGAGGCTGCCGGTTCTAAAATCTATAACATGACAGTTGAATCAGGCTCGAATTGGTGGCCAGCCAATGGAGCAGCATCTATATCAAACATTATTGATGCAAAATATTGGTGGAACTCTGTAAGTAGCCGTGTCAAACCCGCTGTCATGAAGTTACAAAACACAGAAGGCACCGATTATTTAACAGTTCCTAATGATTGTAAGATTTCTGTATATCTGCCTTGTCCTGGAAATAAGTCAGGACAATTTTCAATGGCGACCAGATTCCTTTCAGGTAATACTTACACTATTTCAGTATATGAAAAAGGTGGTGATGTTTACTCTGCAAGTAAGCCAGTGGGAGAAACTACAATTTATATAGAGCAGGGAACAGTGAATGTAATTAAAGCTACTTTGAAGAAAGAATAGTTCCCATGCGACATATTGTTAAGCACACAGTTTCGGCTGTGTGCTTTTTTTGTTGGTTATATTATCTCATAATGTATGTTTGAAAATTAAAACAATTCTTGATAGACGCTATTGATCGTGAATCAGAAAAATCAAAAAAATGTAAAAAATCACAAAAAAAACATCAAAAAAGAGCGAAAAGACAACAAAAAAATCTTCGAAATTGCAGGCAATCTACTGATTGTCAATTGATTTGGAAGAAGAAAACGATAGCAGAATGTGCCTTACAACACATTCTGCTATTTGTCAGTTATATCCGGCAGACCAAATCGGAAGTGTGATTTGGGAGAGACGGGGACGTGGAGATTAGATACCATAATCTATTACCTCGGCAAGGCATCATAATATTTTTGAACATTAAACTTTATCTCATATTCATCTAAAATACGCTGGATAGATTTGTTCCTCTCCTTGTTGAATATTCTGCTGAACCGATTGTGTAGGTATGTATATGATGTTGATTTGTGCCTATGGTTCCAATGTCTCCCCATAGGGATTTTATCAACTAGATAATGTATTATGATTTCTATCATCTTTTGATCTACATGACAATGTTCCAATAGACATAAAACAACTCCTGTCATTTCTACGTTAGGTACATCTTTCACAAAAGAACCATCATTGCTATCTAGATTCCTTTTGATAGCGAAGTGACTTGGAGAAACAAAAAACTCAAGGTAGTCTTTATGTATGTCTGAATCCATAAAACCTGCCTTTTGTAATTGCAGTCTTCTATCTGTTTCCTTTTGAATAACCTGTGATAGCTGATTATTTCCATTGGCTTCCAGAATCTCTTTCCATCCACTAAATATAGTCTCAATATTTGCTATATGAGAGGTACCGAATATGTCTTCTTCGATGTTCGCATCTGGTGATTGCTGTAATATTTCTACCGCGTCAATAGCAGTTCTTAAGCACTCAATTACTCGAGAACAAGAGTAATTAAACGAAGATAGTTTGAATGATTCTCGGAGTGTAATGTTAGTACCGTCGGGAAGTTTTGTATTAATTTGTTTGTGTCTTTCCTTCTCTGATATATCGTGTATAAAATTATGTGTCTGTAGGCTCTTTGCTGTTTTATTATAAAGAATGTAGTCATTTATAAATGGGATAACTACATAAACCCTATAAGGGGAAAGTTTCTTTTGTATTTCCTCTAATTTTGCTAAGACATTCTGTAATGTTCGATGCCATTTGTTTAGAGTGATTTTTGCATTAATGGGGGATTTTATCTGTTTATAGTAACTATACACTACATTTTCAACAGGTTTCTCCTTGTGAACATTATACAGAATGTCATAAATTATGGATAACTCTTTTTGTTGAATAGAAGTGTAGTCAATAAAATCAGTGTCAGTAATAATATCTACGTCCTTTATTCTATGTAGTGGATATTTTTGAGGATTATATAGATGTAGAGTGCTTCCAATATCATCCACTTCAATATCTCCTATAAACCCTTCCATGATTGTGATGACTTCTTGAAGACGGTCTTTAATTTCGTCTGCGGTATAGTCCCCCTCATTTTTGCTTGGAAATAAATCCCGAAGGTTGCCAATGATAAAGTCTGTCATGCGGGAATCCACAGGACAACTTAAAAGTTTTTCTAGCTGTTGTTTGTTAAGGAGCATAATTTATTGCTTGAGTTTCTGCAAAGTTAAGAATCTTTTTACAAAACAAGTAAAATTCTAAGATTTTTGCTAAGATTAAGACGAGATTCTAAAACACTGAAAATCACTTGCTTATCTAAAATAAACCTTGCATATTTGCATCGTGAAACTCAGAAGATAATGAATAATAGTAGTTGTCTGGAGTTTTGTCACAACTCTCTTTGGGAGCAAAGATGGGCAAGTATGAGTGGCTATCTTGCAAGAAGGTTTGCATGCAACCTTATATGTAGCTACGAATATGAACCTACAAGAAGCGAGACTGGTATCGCTTAATCCTATCCCATAGGTTCACCTGTTCATAGTGGACTAGAGAGAATACAACTTAATTATTAACTAGTTAAAGGCGTAGGACAACCTACGCTATGGGGGCCCCTACGCCTTTAACATAAAATTTAAAAGTGATGGCTAACAAAAATATAATTAAATACTTAACAAAGACATTTGAGGAAATTGGAAACAAAGAACATGAAGAGCAGTTTCTTGAAGCAATGGAAACTCTGTCTAAAATGAACTTCACCATTAAGAGGATGAGTTTCGGTGAACTAATGGATCAGGCGACATGGCTGGCCATAAACTCAGAGGACTGTGCGAGGGATGTTAGAGACTTTGATGACGACAGCATTCTGTATGATACTTGTTGGTATAATCTCCTTTATTGGCAAACGGATGTGGACCTTTTTTATGAGGAAGTTTGCTCAGCTAATCCGGAATTGGAATGGATTGATGAGTATTTAGTGGCATACCTTCATGAAAGGATGTGTTCAATCTATCCATACCTAGCAGATAATAAATCTTTCAACAGATATTATAGAAAGCATGAGAACGAGTTGCCATATCTGGGTGATTCAACAAGAATGAGATTGGCTTTAAGGCTTGACAATGATGTTGTTGTACAAGTTCTTACAGAAGCATATGAGGAAAGAAGAAAAGGCTTACAAACTCTTGTACCAGAGGGATTTCAACGACTGGATGAATGTTTTCATGAAATCACAGAAATCGTCTATGATGCTGAATTGGAGGTTCCTGAAGTGAGATTTACTGATGTCCTGCAAGGTGCGTTTCAAAACATTTGCTCGTCTTGTGATAACAAAGAAGAGCTTAAGGCAAAATCCTTTAGCATGGGTGACTTGTATAATCAATGTCTTCAGGATGTTTTGGAAACCATTGCAGACTCAGAATACTTTAGTGAAAATGTAGGTACTAATTATCCGGAGTTTGGGTGGGTGGATGATATCGTAATGGACTGTCTGCATCAAAAGTTGTGTTCGATATATCCATACCTCAAAGACGAGGATGCCTTTGTTAATTATGTTGAATCTTTAAAAAATGAAGACCATGAATAATTATTCAGCAAAAGAACAAGCGCTATACAAGAATTGGTGCCTAGTTGACGAGCAGATCGATATGAGGGAGTCTTTCTGTGGTGTTGGAACACGAAAGATAAAGGTCTTTTTGAACCAGAAGGTAAAGAAAGGGGATAAGATTGCAGAACTCCTGCGAGTCGCCCTTGAACTGAATGACGTTAATGTCTCAGCAAAACGGTATTGGGGTGATTATAAGCGTGATTATTACAGTAAGAAGGAGGACCTTATACGTGATCTGAACCATTTATATCGTGAAAACGGAGAGTTGGACTATGGTTATCATTATAATCCTGGCAGACTCACGACTCATATCATGTACTATGAACTTCCCAATGGTCAACAAATCAGTTTCCATTGCAAACTGTGGGACACAACAAAAATTCCTTTGTATGAAAAGGAATGGGATAGACTTGAGAACTCAACATATCAAAAGCTGGAGTGTGCCATCATGGAGGTGTATGGAAATGAAATTAATAAGAAGTATCAGAATTTAAATTTGAAACGCTATGAAAATTAAAGACAGAACAATTACACAGCAAAAGGTAAAACATTTTCTTAACAAATTGTCTAAAAACAGCGATAATACAGCCACAATACTTCGGCTCGCTTTGGAAGTTGAGACTATGCAAGATAATGTAAACAAGTTTCCTGACCACTCGCAGATAGGGAATGCTATGGAAACCAAATGCAAACAGTTTCTTGATGTAATGAAAGCATACGGGTTGTGTTATGGTAAAATTATAAGTCGGCGTAAGTATCTACCGGTGACTATTATTGGGACGCTTCCTAATGGGAAGACTATAGCGTATTGTTGTAGTCGGGATACAAAGTGGGATAATGTCCCTCTATATAATGGGAACTGGGATAAAGATATCAAGAACAACAGAGTAAAAATCGAACAAAACATCATTGATGTATATGGCGATATTCTTTACGAGAGAGCTGATTCAAGTATAGGTTAATTATAAATCCGAGCCAGGAGGTAAACTTCTGGCTCATAAAAAGAATTTCAATGTTTAAAATTATAAAAAAATCTCAGATTGATTGGGCTACCAAACATGTGGTTATAGAAGTGTATGAAGAGGCGTTCAATGCCCTAAAATCAAGGCTATGCGAGGTGTCTCAGAATAAACATCATAAGTCTCTTTATAATACAATCAGATTGTATCTGTTTCTAAGGGTTATGAATGAATGCAAGATTACTCATATCGCAAAAGAGGACCTTGCTCGTATGTTTTTTAGTAAGCATACTGAGAGACTGAAAATTCCGATTGAGTGTCTTGAAGCGGCTAGCTTACTTGAGGCGCAAGGCAATTGGAATGATGCACGTCATCATTACTATTATACATATATAACAAAAGGACTCGACGTGACAGTCAAAGATAAAAGCAAAACAAGGATATTCGAGATGGATATTCCAGATCATGTGAACAGTTATTTGAAACTTCCTCGGCAACACGTAGTAATGACTAATGAAGTAATGAAGAAAGAACATAGTCGAAATCTAAATAATTATCAGGACAATCAGGTTGTTGTTCAAGATCCGTTTTTGCAACTATTTACAGGCTGGTATAATGAGTTGCTTTTCTCAGGTGCAAACCCTGGCCCTGGCCATTTTTCTGAAGCTGATGGTAGGTTTTATCACTTCTTTCACTGTTGTCCGACAGATTATAGGAATACATCGGTAACCTGGGATGGAGAACCTCTTGTTGAGTATTGGGACGCTCACTCCGCGTTCTTTATTGTGCTATGTTTTGTTTTGCGAAAACATGTCGAGTATCCTAATGATGAGCTGCGAGAAACTTTTAACTCTGAGACAGAGAAAATGTTGCGTTTAGCTATAAGTGGAGGTCTGTATTTGGATGTCTTGAGATATCACAATGATAGAACTGATGTCCCTGTAAAGAAGGATACAATAAAAGAGTGGTGTCAGATATATAAAGGGGTTAGTTATGATTACTTATTCAGAAAAAAAGATGGAGAGTATAAGGAATCTTGGTATGTAACGAGGCTTCGTTACATAGATGAATATTTCAAAAAAGAATTCCCAAACATAAGAAACTACCTTCTTAATTATCCAAGGATAGAAGTGGAGGATAAAAATCGAAGGCAGTTGATTTTGGTTAATGGTCAATATGTCTATGCTAATTCCCAAAAAACAATTTCAAGAATACATAAGGATTTTATGCCGTATGAATTTCAACTCATCAGTATAGGACTTTGTAAACGTATCTATAATAAGTATGGTATTAGGTGTTTGACAGTTCATGATGCAATTTATATGAAGCAATCAGACTCCGAAAAAACAAATATAGATATAGATAGACTCCTAGAGATTGAGTTGGGGTTAAGAGTTGAAGAGCCTATACCACTATGGTAATTAGAATGCTCTGTATATAATTATTCGTCTCTTTCTCTCTTCTCCATATATTGCACTACCGATTCGTGGTTTGAGGTGCGTGTAGTGCATAGTGGAGTGGATTAGATTGTATGATGAGATTAAGCAGGAATAATAGTAAAACTTTATATTGAAATATTATGATTGGTAGAATGTTGCTTCCTCCAATGATGAGAAAAGAAATGGATACATTTTTTGAGAGACACCCTGAACTAAAAGGGGTATATCCTTGCGATGATTTTCGAGATAGAAAGTCGGTTGCTTTAGAAGATGCGATACATCGACTAACAGAACATGTCGCTTCGATTGGTTGCGAGTTAAGGCGTTTAAGATGTCCGGTTGAACCCGACATGCAAATGGTTGAACAGGGTTGCAGTGAAAGTTCTGTCGAGCAGATAGAGGAAAAGAGTGATTGGATGACTCTTAAAGACGTTAGTCGAGAGTTTGGGCTTCCTTATAATAGCCTTAAGAGCCGTAGATGGAGGCTAGATAATAAATTTCCATACGCCCAAATAAATGGTCCCTATTCGCACGGAACATGTAATCGATTAGATGTTGAAAATTGGTTGCGTAAGCAATGAGACCGCGAAATGTTGGTGCTTTTGTTGGTGCTTCCAAAGAAAAAAGCACTTGCGAATTTCTTCGTAAGTGCTTGATTTTGAGTGGCTCCCGAACTTGGACTTGAACCAAGGACCCTCTGATTAACAGTCAGATGCTCTAACCAACTGAGCTATTCGGGAATTTTGTTGTCTCAAACGCTGTTCTTGTCGTTTGGGATTGCAAAGGTAGACATTTTTTCTTTACCTGCAAATTTTTCTGTAAAAAAATGCAAAAAAAATCATCGGAGGAGTGAGTGTTACTGAATTTCACAAGTTTTCATTATATTTGTATGATTTACTGAAACTGATTGACCTCTGGTCCCTAAAACTCTTCGTTATGGATATCGATCAGTTGTCTAAAATGGTCAAGGAACTCATTCTTGACAACGACAGGGTGGTGCTGCCCGGTCTTGGTTCTTTTGTCGCTGAGATAGTTCCATCCACTTTTTCAGATAAGGGCTATACGATCAACCCGCCATACAGAAAGCTTTATTTCCGTTCACGTCCGGATGAAGGCTCGGAACTGGCCGCATTCTATGCAAAGTCCAATTCTGTGTCGGAGGACATGGCGGAAAGAATCATCGGTGACTTCATTGCAGAAATGAAGGAGATTCTCTTCACAAGAAAGACTGTGGTGTTCCCCGGACTGGGACGTCTGAGGGCGACCAAGGAGAATAACGTGTTCTTTGTGGCTGACGAGGATCTGGATATATATCCGGAAGGATTCGGTCTGGAACCGATATCCTTGAAGACGCATCAGGAGACGCGCGAGGAGGTCAGTGCGGCTGTGGCAGACCTGAAGTCTATTCTGGATGCTCCGGAGCCTGTAGAGGAAATTCCGGAGACTCAACCGGAAGAACCGACCGTGCAGGAAGTGCCGGCAGAGGATCCGGCGCCGTGTCAGGAAGAAGAACCTGTTGAGGAACAGGAAGATGAGCCGGTGAAGGAACAGGAGGTTCAGCAAGAGACTTCGGAAGGTGTCCCGGAAGAGACTCCTGTGGAGGTTGCTGAGGAACTGGTGGTGCAGGAGGAAGATATCCTTCAAGTAGGAGATATAGTCATAGAGGATATTATGGATGAACCGGTGGAGGAAGAAGATGTTGCGGAATCTGGGGATGAGCAGAATGAAATAGAGATTGAGCCGGAAGAGGAGACCCAGCCGAAGAAGCCGGCCACATGGTGGAGAATCGTGCTCAAGGTCCTTGGATGGATCCTGCTGGCCGCTGTGGTGGCTGTAGCTGCCTATGTGGCGGTCGGACATTTCTTCCCGGACTGGATCGATCAGTTCCTTTATACCCCTGAAGAACTGGAAATTCTTAACTACCGATAATGAATTTAACTTTCGCATTTGCGAAACTTGAGAAATGAACAAGTTTACACAGAAATTCATAATACCATGCTACAATGCCGATGCCTCGTGGCGGCTCAAGCCCGCGTCCTTCATGGACCTGGCTCAGGAGGCGGCCAACAGGCATGCCACCGTTCTGGGATTCGGCTATGACGACCTGATCGCCTCGCGCACGGCCTGGGTCCTTTCCAGGATGCACATTGACTTCGTGGACACTCCGAAATGGAGGGATGAGGTCACTCTCCAGACCTGGCACAAGGGTCTGAACCGGCTCTTTTTCCTGAGAGACTTCATCATGACCGACAGTGAGGGACGACCAAGGATCAAGGCCACTACATCATGGCTCGTGATGAATCTCGACACCCGTCGTCTTGTCCGTGACCCGAATCTTCTTGATGCGGATGGCGTATGTCCGGAAAATGTAATCGAAACTCCGGCAGACAAGGTCCAGATGCCAAAGGATGCGGAGCCGGAGCTTGTCATGACCCATAAGGTCTCATATTCTGATGTGGACATGAACGGCCATGCAAACAATGCCATGTACATGCACTGGGCCATGAATGCGGTGGGATATGAGGTGACCTCAGAGCATCCGGTCAGCGAACTGACCATCAATTTCAACCATGAGATCAAGCCTCAGGAGGAAGTGGACCTGTATCGTGTATGCGTGGAGCAGGAGGACGGCCTGCATGTCTTCATAGACGGAAGGGTGGGCGAGCAGTCCGCCTTCATTGCTGAAATCGTTTTCAAGGCTTAGAAAATGCTGGAACTTATATATCCATATGACCTTGCACCTCTGGTGCCGGCGCCGACTGCGGACACGATATCTTCGTCCAAGGTCGTATGCGAATACTTTCCCGTGGTGGAGCCCAACGGACTTGTAGTGGGAAGGTCCTCCAGACAGTATTGCCACTCGGGACAGAAACCTCTCCATCCTGTTGTCCATCTGCATATAATAGACAGATATTCAAGATTATACCTCCAGAAGAGGTCGATGAAGAAGGAAATCCAGCCGGGAAAGTGGGACACTGCGGTCGGGGGCCATGTCGCATATGGGGAAAGCATTCTTGAGGCTCTCTACCGTGAGTCTTCCGAAGAGTTGGGACTCACGGACTTCAATCCCATCTATCTGGAATCGTATCTCTTTGAGTCAGAGATTGAAAAGGAAATGGTCAATGTCTTTGCCGCCGTGGGAGCCTATCAGCTGACTCCGGATCAGGATGAGGTGGATGAGGGGCGCTGGTGGCCTTTGGAAGAGGTGGATGA
>JAEIGA010011164.1_pt1 | contig 13640 bp, 23 predicted proteins | sample 9270691 | NCBI WGS metagenome assembly JAEIGA01 (sample SAMN17057246, study PRJNA624740) | gut metagenome | biome: biome; isolation source: fecal sample | host: Bos grunniens | place: China: Xizang | collected 2019
CAACTGTATCAACACCATAAATACCACTTGGAGTTTTTAACACACTATCTTTCCACTGACTTCCGTACATATCATTAACAATCTTTATATCTGACAGTACTTGAGATGGATGTTCAGCAGAATTATTTATAGTAATTACACCAACACCGTGCTCGAACACTATAAGTAATGCATTTTGTAATTCAACAAGTTTAGTAATAGAACCATGTGTCATAGGATAATCTTTATGATTCATAGATCGTAATATTCTAAATCCATTTTTATAAGCATCATTAATATGTATATCAGAAAATACTATTCTATTCTAAAACTCTTGCTTAATGTATGGAACATCGGGGACTTCAAAATAATATTTTTCACTAACTGATTTACTAAATCCCTTGTTATACTATTCTGAATCTGGAATTTTCTAAGAACCTGAAGTAATTTGGCTATAATTAGGATAGAAACTTCTATAATTACCGCACATTAGATATTCGTCAGTATGAGATTTATCTACAGTACGAATATTTAAATTATAACTAGATCTTAATTGGAATGTTAACCATAATCCTAACTACACAGCATTAACATCTCCTAAATTTATTTCTGAGTAATTTTCAGGAGTATCGGGTTTATAGTTATCTTTCCAAGTTTTTTGGTCCACTATAACATCATTGTATGGAGCAGAAGGATCATTAAAGTTACGAATAATTCTATGTGTATATTGACATATATAACAATCACCTCTATAACATGTCAAGCTGTATGGATCTTTACTATACTAATTCTGTTCCAATAGTTCCGTGTTTTTATATATATCGTTAATACTAATTCTATCCGATATGGCATAGAAAGCAGAAGTATCCTAAGCTCTAATTTGTAAATATTTAAATAACTAATTCTATTTATACCCAGGAATCATTATATTTACTTGTTCAGAAGCATGGCCTTCAAAATCGCACATTCCTACGTAAGAACCAAAATTACCTCTAATAATATCAGAGTTATCACGCATATTAATTGTATCACTATGTTTCTAACCAACATACTCATACTTATATGCTTCCTCTGGATAACCAGCTCTAGCCCGATATTTATACTCACCAATTGTTCGAATAGGACATCCGTCTGGTACTCCGATTAATTTCGTAGAGTAGTTATGTATTACATCATACATTGTATAACTTGGTACATAAAAATGTCTCTAATCATTTTCTAAATATCCATCATCTAAATAATTTGTAGTAGGAGATTCGTACGAAGAGATAAGTGTAAATGTATCTCCTGTAAAAATTTGGTTATAATATGCCTAATTAACTTGGTAATCAGGGACTATTAAAGCATCATCTACATTTTTAGAAGGATCTGTAATTATAATTCTCTCAAATAAATTCTAATCTAGTAATCTACTTTGAGATTTTTCATGCCTTTCATATCCCTCAGGAATAGGTTCATTACGTCCTTTAACCTCTTCAGCAACTCCTTTATTTCTTTTCTATCTATTTTTTAATTTTCCATGTTGAATACCAGCACCCAAAGCAGCAGCTCCAATGAGAGTTCCAGTAGTTATTGCTATAGTTCCTATACTTACAGAAACTGCAGCAGCTCCAGCTGTAGCTGCCCAAGCAATACCAACTCCAGCAATTACAGCACCCGCAGCACCACACGTAAACACAGTAGCTACAACAGCAGCAGCCACTACTACTATTGCTGCAGCTATAATTGCAAACTTTTTCCACGCAGAAGTTTCTTTTTCTTTTAATTCCCAGTAATAACGCCCTAAAAATCCTTCAGAAACGTAATTTATATCTTTAATATCTGATGTTTCTATAAAAGAATTTTTATAGTTAATATTATTAACAATACCTCCTATTGTAGGAATCGTAGGAGTTCTAGAAACTTTATCCAATCCAACAACCATTCCCTAAGCTAAAGTTAATGGTATGCGTTTTTGTCTAACAAAAAAGAATCCTTTTGTATAGTTTTGTAATTCCTCTATTACTTCTGGTTCAGTGGTTATTTCTATTCCCAACACTGGAAATGGTCCTTTTTCATCTCGTCCAGTTGGGTGCGATAAAGAAATAACACCTTTAGCATTTTCATTAGGAGCAGTTCCCCCTATTATAATAAAATCTTCTTCGGAATAATCAATACCAGCTAAAACCTATTCTATTGAATATTTTTTAACCCACTAAGAATTTTTCTCTATATAAGTGTTAAATTCCTAGTCTACTTTATAGTTAAAATATTTATACATATTTTTCATATCATCTGTATTCCTATCAGGCTTTACAGGTAAATCTGTTGCACCACGAATATTAAATACAGGCGATAAACTTCCATCTTTTAATATATATACAATTCCGATTCTATATAATTCTCCAGGCCAATAACCAGTCTTATCATATATATACTAAGAATCATAATATCCATCTGATTTAGCTCTGATATTATACGTACAAGTTATTCCATCACTAGCTAATGGATAAGGCTCTTGTTTTTTATATGGACAAAAACATAAAGATAATTTTGACAGCAAATCGTATTCTATTTTAGATTTATGTACATTTGCCATAAATAATCTATTAGCTGCAGAACATTGTGTTTGAGCATTTTGAATAACATCAAAAGAACTATTAATCTCTTCTAAAGTTACTTCTGTATCATTTTCATCTCCTGTAATTAATATATTACATATTCCTGAATTAGTTACTAAAAAGTTCTTGTCTATTCTCTTAGCCTAAACTATTAAATTAGCATCTATATCTGCGGAATATCTAGTGTAATATACTTTTACATAAGTGTAACCAATGTCTATATTAGAAAGTAAGAATCGAACACCTTTAATACTATTCTCATCTCTAATACCAGTATTTACAGATTGAGGAGAATTACCTATAAATACACTCACTAATCCTGATTCAGCTACCCAATCTGACTCATTTCCGTCTGCATCAGAATACTTAAAATAAAAATGATAATTTCCTATTTTCATATTTCCAGAAGTTGTTCCTAAATAGGTTAACTTTGGAATTTTATTAACATTTTTAAACAAAGATGTATCTACATCAAACTAATCTCCCTAATCATATATATTAGTATCATTATCTCCTTTTCTATCTATTATTTTATAAGTACTTCTTCCTGTTACAGTGAATCTGCTATTAATTAATCTAGGAATATTTAATCCATCATTTAAAATTAAATTAACAGATCCATCGTAACTATACTACGGTAGAATTTCTACTGGATGTGATAAATCAAAAGAAAGTTGATCAGTACTAAAATCAACTAATTCTCCAGATTCCCTAAGAACCCATCCATTTTCTAAATCTTTTGTTTGTGAATCTAAAATTTTTCCAGTTAAAGTCTCGTATTGTGTTCTTGTATAGTACTTGCCATCTTTTTCGTAAACGGTTTCATTTAATCTAAAATTTCGTAAAGGATTATATTCCCAAGCTAAATATCCTTCTGTAGGAACTACTTTATAATTAGATTTAAAAGTAATTTCACTCTCTAAAACTTTATCCCAAGCAGCAACTGTGTTCATATTTACTTTTCACTAGGTGTAAAACTAGGTCCTGAAGTTAATCTTAATACATTTTTATACATTAACGTTTGTCCAAAAGTATCTATATTACAATTTCTATAACATAATCTATTACCATTACTAAAACCATCAGCATCCCATCCACACGAATCTCTCATATACAACCTATGCTCAGTGTTTACTCCTTTATATACTAAATCATTAATGGTAATAGAACTATATACTAAACATGCGTTTTTATAATCATCTAATACAGTATACTTATCATCAGTATATGTAGCATATCCACGTGTTTTATCAATATTTAATATTTGTTTATTTTGATTAAAATCAATTTCTGAATCTTTTACGGTTAATTTTCCAGTACTTCGATTTATACTGTAGTTACTAACATCTAAAGGTATTAAATACCCACTGTAATACGTGTACAACGTATTTTTATCAGGAATTCCTTTAATTAAATTTAAGGTTCCATCATTATGTTTTACTACACACAAATCATTTGCAGTATATTCAAATTCAGAACTTAAATCCGATGGTATCGGAGTGTTGTATGTCATAGATGTAATAAGATAGTGATCTGTATTATTTCCACAATATGTATATCCCGGTTTGAATTGTAATTGAGGTAAAGTAACCCTATTATCCTCCACAGTTGTATATGTAGTTATATTAGAATACTTATTAAGATTGTTTATGTAATCAAAAAAACATATATGATACATATATATAAATTTATTCAAATCATATATACCAAACTTTGCATTAGTACTTAATACATTACTACTAAAACTAACTTCATTATCTGTAATCTAAACATCCCCTTTACACAAAGATACAAAATCGTAATCTGGATTATAGGCATAAACGCTTTTCATAGTTTCTACCATACACTAATTAAAGATCTGCAACTAATAAGGTCTTAATCCTGTAAACTTCAAAGCACTATAACCTTTTCCGTTATTATCAGAACCCTGTATATTACCATTATTATTTATATAAGCTATCTCTTTAATTGTGCATCTTTCTCCCGTAATATTAGATATAAATTCAGCATGTGAATCAAGTGACTTCTAAGTATTGCAAGATAAATTATACATAGGAGATATATTAAGTAAATTTGTTGGGCCACCAACGTCATTTTTATCACTAGGCCAATAAGGACGTATTCCAATGCCACCATCAGTTGTTCCGTACAAATTTACACCATAAATAGGATCCGTTTTTTGATTAGCCCAGTAACTTGCCGATGAACCACTTGGAATTGGGTTATAGACCTAATGTGCATGGGGCTAACAAAATGTTAGTTTGCCAATGTACTATGATAATTTTTTTATAACATTACCTGAATTAAATACGCGAGCACCACGTATTTCCTAAGACGTTTCACTATATTTCTCTACTATAGAACACTAGCTAGACATAGTTGAAGTATTATTATCGTTTAACATTTTACATATACCATATATCATATTAGACGTACTTCCACTATTAAATATCATAGCATTAGATAAAAACTTATCCGATGTGTGATATACACCAAAATCTTCGTAGTTATAATCTTCATACTGATCTTTCTTATGACATAAAGCGCACACAGTGGTGCATGGAATTTCTGTATTCTTAATATTATATATATTTACTTTATAACCAACTACAAACTCATAGTCGATACTAATATGAGAATTTGGAGATTTTGATATAAAATTATAATCACGAATGTTATTTAATTCAAGGTTATTATCATTTTGACTTCCGTCTTTATGTAATTGTATAGAATTAACATCATTCCAATTGTAATTTACAGCATCTTGTAATGAAATAGCTTTATTTTCATTATAATTAATCTATATATGATTCTTATCAACTAAATTATTTAAGAGTAACTTACACTCAAAATAGTTATTTATTTCAGGATTGCAAGTAATACCGAAATCTAAATATTCTTTTTTAAGACCTACTTCTAAATATAATTTTGTAGTTCCTTTATATTGATAATACTTTATTACATCAAGCGTGCTTTCATTTGTATATGAACCATTTATATAACTACTGTATAAGCCATAATCTGATGTAGTAAATCCATCATTAATCTATTTCACAGTAGAATTGTACGCACACTTATCACTTTTATCTTCTAATTTATAAGTAAGAATAAAATCTAACTCTGGATATTCCAACGTACTAAAATCATTTACTATATAATATTTATCATTATAAATAGGTAATGTGTATAAAAACAAGTCCTTCTTTTTCACATAGTCATATGTATTAGATTCAATAGTTCTGAAATATGCTTTTATTCCATATAGTAAATTAGGATATAATATACCACAGTCATTAGGTATAGGTGTTTCATCATCGTAATATACCCAACCTGCGTCATCACTGTGTTTTATTTCCCTGTTATTATAATAATACTTACCCTCGTTGGTAGAAATATTAGCATTTCTTATATAACCATCTGATATAGTATAACCAGTACCAGTTTGTACTAGACGATCCTAACTTAAAGCATCTATGGAATTCAAGTCTATTAATTTAGTAAATACCCCAGAGTAAGATTGATATCCCTATATAGTAAGCGATCCTGCAAAACCCCAAGCATCATAAAATTCAAGTATTAAAGCATCTACTTTTTTATTACTAAACGTGTCATAAATATCTGCTCCAAAAGTCAAGCGTAATTGGTTTCCGTCGATATGATATTTCCACACGTTAAAATCAGATTGCTCAAAATCAAACAATTTACTAAAATCTACAGAATTTTTTACAGCTAGATGTTCTAGTTTACCGTAATTCATACAAGGTAATATAGTATAATCATACTTAAATAAAAATCCCACTTTATCGTCTAGAATCTGCTATGGAATAGTAACTTGTCCTAATTCAATATCTTCATACTGTGAGTTATCATAGTTTGAACATACAGCATTAAAATAATATTCTGGGCTTTTAAAATCACAAGAATTATTTATTGTAGTATCTTGGTCAAAAAGTAGTTCATATGTTTGATAAATATCGCTTAATTTAGTGTTTCTAAAATTTTCATTAATACTCCACTAGTCACTTTCTTTTACGTATAAAGGTCTTTTATACGTATCATTAGTGTAAGGTTCATCATGAGGTTGGTGATCAATTACTGAAAAATACCCATCAGATTTTTCTAAATAAAAATACTTCAATTTAGGAATTGTATTGTATTTTTGAAATGCTGTCTCATAAGATACTTCTGTGTAAGCCACTACTTTAAATACATTACTAGAGTCTTGAACTATCCTATGTGTAACTGAATAAGAATCTATCATAATTAATTCTGCTAAAATAGCTAATTTACCGGATGTCTTAGATTTAAACACACTATATCCAGAGCTTAGAGCGTTTCTATACTAATCAATATCAACGTCTGTAGTAGAAGGGGTATTCTGATTTAATCCGCCTAAAATATGATATTTGTAAGTTCCATCAGATGTCTTACATTCATATTGAACTATATCACTATTCAAATAAACAATTTTACCACTATCTTCAATAGATACTATATTTAAAGCTAAAATAGGATCTGCTATCTATTCAAATATGTTATTATTCTATTTAAATAACTATGCTAATTTTTCATTATATATACCAGAAGTTGCATTTATAGCAAATTTATCCCCAGGATTTAAATTATCATTTTTTAACAACAAGTATTTAGAAGTATTTATAATATTACCTGTAGGATTACCGCTACCATCTAGTTCTTGAAAATCTCTAGTATTTAAAATAACATCTTCTTTTCCTAACTCATCACTACTAACATTACGTTCAGGACTTGGGAAACAGCCTATCTAAGATTTATCTTCTAAAGGATTATAACTAACAATGTATATAATTCCTCCATACTCACAAGTACCTACTGGTATATAACCTTCTGGTAAGAAAGCAGTTTCTACTCTAGCATTTCCCATATCATTTTGCAGAGATAGTTCATTACCATTAAAAGTTAGTAATGTTGCATTTAAAGCATTTGTTAGTAATTCATTACTTGTATTTTCTGGAGAAAAATCCATTACCAATCCCTTAGTCCATCTATTGGTTGCTTTTTTAATTACATTAGTCATTGTCTTTTTTCTTTTTCCATTTAGTATAATCTGTAACAAATTGATATTTATAGTTCGAAGCTAATATATCTTTAAACGTCAAAGGTTCTCTTTCTAATACTAGCTCAGCTTTATCTGTTTCAAAATTAGGTTTATACAAACTTAATCCAAAATCCATTTGGAATGTAATTTTAAATATAGCAACTGCTCCACTATTTCTTAAATTACATTCATCAAAATATTTGTATAAGACTGTATTTCCATATTTAAAATGTTTTTTTGGTCTTCCACATTTTTTCTTTTGATTTAAATACTAATTATATTGATTCTAAGTTAATCCAAAATAATAATATCCATCCCATGGAATACCTAGTCTTTTATGATTAATTCTTAACTTAATAATCATTTTGCGTTTATAATATTCATAATATCTAACAGAGTCACGCATCAACTTCCCACAATATAACCACATTGATGGACTATTTAACAATACATCTCCACCATAGTTATTGTGCATTAAAAATGATTTAAGACCAAACTACATTATTCTTTGTATATCTCTTTTTGGAACATCTGGATATAATTTAAACAGTTCCTCATAATAATCTTGTACTTTTTTTAATTCCATTAGTATCGTTTCCCTTCATTAGTTAATTCAGTAATTCTATCTTTGTGCTTATAACCTAAATATATTAATTTTTCTTTTTCAGGTCTTTTTTTACTTTTAACCGACATAGCTAATTGATATCCTGTAAAATTAGATGTCAAAAAATCTACATCTCTCCATTTCCCTTTTTTAAAGGCATTTTTAAAATCTTTACCTGAAGTTTTTTTCATATAAATATAGGATTCATTATTGCCTAATGTTGGTAATAAAAAATGTACGTTATTCTCAATAATATCTTCTACAATTAATTGCATTCCTTTAGTGAATATAGATGCTGATAAAGATCTTTTATCACCATCTGGGTATATTTTTTTAACTACATCATAATCCATTTTTAATTTGTTAATTGGAAAATTATGGAATATATCCTTAGCACTGAAAGTATGACCCATAGCAAACTTTTGTTCCATTTTTATTTGTATTAAATATTTTTAGTTAATCTATAGTTTGTATTATAATTATACTATTTAATTACATATTGTCCAAGTATCAAAGCTTAAAACGTTTATAAAAATTATACTTAGTTAAATATACAAAAATAGGAGAACTTGGCTTTCCAAATTCTCCTACAAAATTATATAGTTGGTTTATAAGATCTTCCATGCACTTTTCTGTTATGCGAAGATGTAATTTCTAGTAAATCATTCATTTCATTTTGGTTAACATATTCTGGGACTCTTGCGGCGTCGCAGTGTATAAGCCATTGTCTCTTGATTGTCTGCGCCATTTGAAATACTGCTGAATTATTACTACGAAGGGCATCTTTATATTTAACAGTATATGCAATATAATCAGCGATAGCCACTGCTTCCTTATCGTTAATCATAGGAAGATCATCTTCATCCAAAGCTTCTACGTGATACAAAACGGATACCTAGTCAATATCTTCAGTTACATAGATATAATTACCTTCTCGTCTGTATTTAACTAATCTACCACTCATATATAAAGGATCTGTGTTTTGTTTTGCCTATTCTATATATTGTTCTACATTTAATGTATTGAAATCTCCAAAATTTTTTACATTACTTGTGCGATTCCAATCTTCTGCATTCGGATATGTAACTGCCTCAACTAAATTTACTTTACAAGGAAGCTTTACTAATCCAGATCTCTTATCAACATTAACAATTTCAGACTTTAGATGGGTATTTTTATTACCGATAAAGTTATATGCTACCAAACCAATTTCTATCAAAGTGTCCATATCATTAATGTCTACATCATACAACATTTGTGCTAACGATAGAGCATATTTAAAATTATTCATCATGGGTTATAAGTTTGATCGTTAGGTTTAATTGGCATAGCTAATTGCCTGTAATATCTAATTTTCTCTGCAGTAAGACGTTCTTTAACTAATTGTGATATATATGATATATTATCATCTGAACCTGTTAAATCAAAATCATCTTCTGGTTTACAACAATAATATTTTTCAATCTACCTTGGATCTTTAAATAATCCCACAACTGAAATCTATTTAATCATTGGTGCATTAAATATAAAACAATCTAACATTCCTTCATTATTTGGTGCAAAGTCAATCCAAACATAAGGTTTATTTTTTCCTCTTTTTCTGTATTTACGAGTTTCCAATTCAGCTAGAGAAGTAACTATCTGAAATGGATTCCGTCTATCAGTAGAACCTATGTATTCAATAGCTTGCTTGCCAAAATCATGGATTAATTGCGGAATCTAGAAATGTGCGACTAAAGTATCATCGGTGCTTTCTTTACATTTACAACGTTCCAAAGATTCACAATCAACATCAACGCAGTTAATTGCAATTAATAAATCCTTGATAGGCAAAACACCTTTTAAATATTGTTCTTTAATAATTAACAATCGTGTGTTAACACATTCGTCTTTAAGCTATTCAATATTTAATCCTAGATTCTAGTGGTATCCTTTTAAACCTGATAAAACATCGTTTTTTATCTGACTTGCGAGCTTATCTATATACATAATTACTATTTATTTTCTTGTTTATTGGGATTATCTTTTATACGATTCGGACATTCAGAGTCGTAACAAGTGTATTTCTTTAGTTGTTTTATTTCAGCCTTCAATTCAGCTAACTAAGAATAACGGTCCTAAGCTTTTCTAATGAACTTTCTTTCTTGTTCCATAGCTTGTTTACGGAACTCCCTAAATTCATCAGAAAGATCGTTATAATCCTCCATCATCTTATTGATTTGGCTATACATGGCTTCGTAGCGATCTCTCTCCATGATTCCGATTTTATTCTCGGTTTCAACACGAGATTGCTTTGCCTCTTCTTCATGTTGAGTCGCATCAGCATTAGCCTTTCGTTTATTACTTTTAAAAGTGGCAAAGTAAGTAATCATTGCACCTAAACCACCTCCAGCAATAATCGAGCCTATCCATTGAAACAAAGCACCTTCAAGCATAAATCAAAAACGGGCGGGCATTTACCCGCCCATTATTTATTAGTTATTAAGCTTCAGGAGTCTCAGGAGTCTCAAGAGTCTCAAGAGTCTCAACTCTTTCAACTAAAGACTCAACTTTTTCAACTAAAGATTTCTTTTTATTAGAAGCTCTGTTTACAGTTGTCTTTGTTACTTCAGTAACTACAACCTCACCAGTATCAAATTTATCACCCTCAGGATCAATAGCTGCGATGGCATTTTCCCAATTTTCTACTTCAGTTGATTTTACCCAGAAAACATGAGTAGTTTCAGACATAGAACGATTTCCAACAGCTGTGAAAGATGGGTTAGCAGTAGATGGAGCGTAATAAGTAATAATATATTGTGTATACACCTCACCTATCACAGGTCTCTCATCTTTAGTAACACTAGTCCAGTGTGTGTGAGCTGCAGTTGGAAGACTTAAGTCTTTAGTAAGTTGAGAATAAGTACCGAAACCGTTAACACCAGGTCTTACAAGTTTAACACCAGTTTTTGCTTCGTATTGTGCTTTAGCACCTTTTGTAGTTTGATATCGACACTCGCTCAATTCCCAAGTTGTTAGCAATGATCTTTCTTCTCCAATAATTCCACCATCACCTACAAGAATAGCGATTTTTTGAAGTCTTTGGTGTTCGTGAGTACCTTTAATAGTTAATATACTACCTTTAGCAGTTACATCAAGTACTTTCTTAACTTTTGTAAATACATTAAATTTATCAACTGTATCTACGATAGCTGTAGCCATATCAGCTGCAGCTGCTTCCTTATTAGCTTGAGTTTCATCATCATCCTTACCTACTTCGTATTTAGATACTGGGAATGATACTGATAGTGGCATTCCTTTACGATACCAGTCGTTAGCATAGATAGATTCTTCAGAACCTTCTAAACCAACATAGATATATAAACGAGCAACTGTAGGTCTGTTTTCTTCTGCAATCGCTTCAATAGCAGTTTGTACTTTACTTAAATCTACTTGAGCTTCGCAAAGTTCATACTCATGACCTTCAGCTTTACGGATAGATTCTACCCAACGTTTTTCAAATAATTTATTGCCGATACGTACTCCTTTTACTGTATCTTTTCCTTTTGTTACAGTTTCAATAAACTTCTCAGGAAGTTTATTAATAATAGTTGTTGTTGTCCAATTAAACATAGTTATTAAAATTTATTATGCCTGTGCGGCGGTTTGTTGTGACTGCCCAGTTGGTCGAGCAATCGACTGTGTCATCTAAATGTGCGCTTGTAATGAAGGATCATTAGTTTTGCGCATTACTAAGTTTACCAACTCGTTTACGATCTCTTGATTAACATAATCAGGAAATTCCATTACTTGTGAAATATCCTCATCACTGTCTAATTGTTCTTGTGTAAGTCTTATAAATTGTGGTGCTTTTACATAATCAATTTGTACTGCAGAAAGAGAAAAAATATTAGATTTATCTCTACCACAACGAATTTCTACCTTAACTCTAGAGGAATTTGCGTGTCTTGATCCAGCTGGTTTTTCAACAGTACTATATGGTTCATATTTACCATCAGCATCCATATCAGCATCGAAAGTTCTGTCAAATCCTGAATTTGGATTGTAGAATCGATATGAACTCAAAGCATTAAAAACCTCTGTAGCAGTTACTAAATTTAATCGAGAAACACTATTAATAGCATTTTTCATATCAGAAGTTATATAAGATACATTCAGGGCTTCCTGAGTAGCATCCTAAGCAGTTAGTGTAGGATCCTAAGCTACTGCTTTTACAGTAGATAAAACCTGTAACCATACTGGATCTAAACTCATATTATGAAATTTATCCGTAGGATTATCAGATGGTACGGCAGCTATTGTACTACTAATATTAGTAGGTAACTTATGATTATCATCTGTAGGCTATCCATTATCTATATAGATATCGTTTTGATTATGTATATAATAATAAGGGCGCTTTTTAGTTGGTCTGTTATAAACATCGTCTACAACACTTGACCAACTATCGGCAGTTAATTTTGTAGCACCAACTACCATAACATCACCTGCATCCCAGCATTCTTTGCGTTGATTTACATCAAACAAACAAATACAGTTCAAGAGATGTAAATAATCGTCAGGCATTTCAACATAGTACGTAGCCCCACGTAAATAGTCAAGAGCAGCGTTGCCGGTAGGTTTTGCTTGTTCAGGCTTTAATGTTGCGGTAGCTTTTAAGACTCTTAAATCATCTGTAGTTTGTTGATTAACATCGTATACATTATATACTTTGTTTACAAACTGACGAATAGCTTGATTGAAAAAGTAATTAAACTCATACAATTTAAGAGCGGGAGCTTGTACTTTACTTAATTCAATAGCCGTTGCTTCGTAAACTTGTTTACTTGTCATTACTTATACTTTTATAAAATTATTTATTCCATCCCATGTAAATCAGGATAAGAATCCTTTCTAATTAACTCTAATGTTTTCTTATTCTTAGGTTGACGCATCCAGTCAATTACAGCTTCCTCTGAAGCACCTAAAATTAAATTTCCATCTTCACCATATGTGTACACACCATTACTTTTACGAATAACCCCGTTTTCCTTGGCGGTAATAAATAGAACTCGATTAGCTAAGTCTCCACCACTACAGATCTCAATAATCTTCTCTGGTGTTTTCTTTGCTACTGAAATAAGGAAATATTCAACATCAGGAACGGGCTGATTTTCCATATTTCTTCCTAATACCTTAGCAAATGTAAGCCAATCCTCATATCCATACTGATAAATATAATTTGTAGCCTGCAACTCCAACTTTGCACGAGTAACCTTCTGCTGTGCTTCAAGACCAGGTCTCTCAACATACAACTCAGCGCGACCATAACGTGACTTAGCTCCATAATTACTATTTGAAACAATGTCAGGTGTACCATCAATTAAATAGTTACCTGCTG
>JAEIGA010011165.1_pt1 | contig 13639 bp, 10 predicted proteins | sample 9270691 | NCBI WGS metagenome assembly JAEIGA01 (sample SAMN17057246, study PRJNA624740) | gut metagenome | biome: biome; isolation source: fecal sample | host: Bos grunniens | place: China: Xizang | collected 2019
CAACTAAAAATTTTAATAGTATATTAATCATATATTTAATTATGAATAACTATATTCTATATTGTTATACTTATAAATAATTAAAAGGTGAAGTTATGGGAATAGTCGTGGCTAAATTCGGAGGTACCTCAGTAGGTATGGGCGAAAGAATTCATAAAGCAGCAAACTCTGTTGTTAATGAATATATGAAAGGAAATAAAGTTGTAGTGGTTGTTTCAGCAATCAACAAAACTACCGATGAATCAATAAAACTAGTTAAAGAGTCTATTGGTGATAGTGTTACTGAAAAACAATTGGCCGGTATTTTATCAATGGGTGAAATGCAAAGTGTAAGAATACTGTCTGCAACAATAGAATCACTTGGAGTAAAATCGGAGTATATCGATCCGTTTAGTGAAAAATGGCCGGTAATTACTGACAGTAATTATTTGGAAGCAAAAATCGATAAGGATGAAACCAAAAAACGAGTACAGGAACATATCATGCCACTACTTGATCAAGGTGTTATACCTGTAATATGTGGATTCTTGGGAAGAGATTCACATAACTGCGTAACCACACTTGGAAGAGGGGGCAGTGACGTTTCAGCATTTTTAATAGGACATTGTTTAAATGCTGATGAAGTGGTAATAGTTACCGACGTTAAGGGGGTAATGTCAACAGACCCTAGAAAATTGAATACTGCTCGTAAATTGGATAAGATTACCGTTGAAGAAATGATTGACTTGGCTAATTATGGAGCACAGGTATTGCATCCTAATGCACTAAGATATAAAGATCCTGATATAAAGGCTAAGATAATAAGTTTTGAATATGGTGATTTACGCGTAAAAGGAACTGATATTATTGGACCGGCAAATCCTGATGATAATGTGGTAACAATATCAATGTTGCCTGATAAGTTATCTGTTATTGCAGTGGTTGGCGAAAACTTAATGTCAAAGAAGGGAATCATTGCAGATATCACCTCAAGGGTATCAGATAATGATATAAGTTTATATGGCATTTCAACAGGTGAAAGTTCAATAACATTATTCTTTAAAAAAGAAGATGCTGATAAGGCCCATGAAGTGTTACATGACTTGGTAATTCACGGGGATGAATTAAGTTCTTTATCTTTAGGTCAAGAAATAGCAATGATTTCAGTTGTTAGCCACGAATTTATAGACACACCTGGTATAATTGCTAATATTACCAATCCATTACACGATAATGATATAAATATAGTTGAAGTCTCATCAAGCCAAACTGCTGTTGTAGTATTTGTTGAATGGGATGATGGTGAAAAAGCATACGAATTAATTAAGGAGACGTTACAATGAATTTAAATGGAACACATGTTGCAATGATTACACCATTTGATAAAGATGGAAATATTGATGAAGAAAAATATCGAAATTTAATTGATTTCTTAATTGAAAATAATGTTGATGGAGTAGTAGCAGCAGGTACAACTGGTGAATCAGCTACAATAACACATGAAGAACAACAAGAGGTCATTGACATAATGATTGACCAAGTTAACGGTCGTGTAACAACAATAGCAGGAGCAGGAAGCAATGCAACTGTTGAAGCACAAAACCTTGTAAAATATGCAGAGGATGCCGGAGCAGATGCAGCATTGGTTATCACTCCATACTACAATAAACCTCAACAAAGTGGATTATATAATCATTTCAAGTTATTAAATGATTCCCATAACATACCAATAGTCGCATATAATGTTCCTTCAAGAACAGGTGTGGATTTGGCAGTAGATACAATCGTTGATGTGGCTAAGTTGGATAATATAGTAGCAATCAAAGAGGCAAATCCGGATTTGAATAAATTGGCATCATTATTCAATCAATTAAATAATAATGATTTAAACGATTTTGTAGTATTGTCAGGTAATGATTCATTAACATTACCTATGATGGCTCAGGGAGCTCGAGGGGTAATAAGTGTAGCGGCTAATGTTCTTCCTGATAAAATGTCTCAGATGGTTAATTTTGCATTGGAAGGAGAATATGAAAAATCACGTGAATTGTCAAATTACCTGTTTGAACTGATGGATGTCCTATTCATAGAAGCTAGTCCTGCACCTACAAAAAGGGCATTAAACTTGATGGGTATGGATGTTGGTGGATTAAGAATGCCAATTAATCCTATCAGTGATAAAAACGATGAAATATTACAGAAAGTTCTCAAAAAATATGAATTAATATAGGGATGTGAAATAATGATTAAGGTAGCAGTCACAGGCTGTGTCGGAAATATGGGTTCAAGAATTATAAGAACCATCACCGAACAAGAAAATATGAAAGTAGTACTTGGTATAGAAATGCCTAACAGCCCATTAGCAGGTGAAGATTTAGGTGAACAAATCGGTATTGGAACAATGAATGTTCCAATAATAGCATCAAATGATTTAAAAGAAACATTACTTGAAATAAAACCTGATGTATTGGTGGATTTTACAATAGCATCTGCAGCAGTAGAAACAGTTAAAATCTGTGCAGAATGCGGAGTAAATGTAGTGGTTGGTACAACCGGACTAACTGATGAACAGTTGGATGTAATTCACACGGCAATAAAAGACAATGATATAAAAGCGGTCATATCACCTAACATGGCTACTGGTGTAAATGTATTCTTTGAAATTGTAGGTCAAGTAGCTAAGATATTGGGACAGGAATATGATGTTGAAATTATAGAAGCTCATCATCATCATAAAAAGGATGCACCATCCGGAACAGCAGTAAGGGCCGCTCAAATAGTAGCAGAAAACCTTGACTTGGATTTAAAAGAAAAGGCTTGTTACGGCAGAGAAGGTATGGTCGGAGAAAGAGGCGAAAATGAAATAGGTATCCATGCTGTTCGTGGTGGAGACATTGTCGGTGATCATACAGTAATGTTCTGTGGTGACGGTGAAAGAATAGAAGTTATTCACAGGGCATCAACCAGACAGGCATTTGTCAATGGAGTAATAAGAGCAATAAATTATCAGCACGACAAACAAGATAAAAACATTGCAGATATGTTTGACGTATTAGGTTTATAAATGGTGATTAGTTATGGTAAGAAATGTATGTGTACTCGGTGCTACCGGTATGGTAGGACAAAGATTTATCCAACTGTTAAGTCAGATTCCTGATTTTAACATTGTTGACATAGCAGCTAGTGAAAAATCGGCTGGAAAAAGATATGCTGATGCAGTCAATTGGCATCAAACAACACCTATTCCGGATGAAATAAAGGATATGAAAATAGTAAATACCGATCCGAATGAAGTTAGTGATGATGTGGACTTTGTATTCGCATCTCTTCCGGCAGGACTTGCCGAACCTGTTGAAGCAGCATTTGCAGAAAAGTTCATAGTTGCAAGTAATGCAAGTGTTAACCGTATGAAAGAAAACATTCCACTGGTCATACCTGAAGTTAACCCGGAACATTTAGAGATGATGGAAACACAAAAGGATGTAAACGGATGGGAAGGATGCATAGTTACAAATCCAAACTGTTCAACAATAGCTTTAACATTAACGCTCAAACCTTTATTTGACAAATACACTTTTAGAAGGGTATCGGTAACCACTATGCAGGCAGTCAGTGGAGCAGGTTATAACGGTGTTCCATCCATGGGAATTTTAGATAATATAATTCCATATATCGGTGGTGAAGAGGAAAAAATGCAATCAGAGACATTACACTTGCTTGGAAAGGTAAATGGTGGACTTGTAGATAAGGCAAATTTCCCATTAAGTGCTTCATGTAATCGTGTTGGAGTAGTAGATGGACACACCGAAAGTGTAGCTATTGAATTTGAAGAAGATGACATAACAGTAGATGACATTAAGTCCACAATGAATGATTTTGTTGGTTTGCCTCAGAAGGAAAAATTATCTTTCGCACCTGAAAAACCGGTTATTGTTCGTGAAGAAGAGGATAGACCACAACCTCGTATGGATCGTGACTCAGGTCATGGCATGAGTGTTAGTGTAGGACGTGTCCGTGAAGACGTATTTGAAAACAGTTTCAAATATACTTTGGTAGGACATAATACTATTCGTGGGGCTGCAGGAGCTTCCATACTGAATGCTCAACTAATCTCAAAATTATATTTATAATCTCTTTTTTTCCTTTTTTAAAAGAGTGATTTGATGAATTCATTTTTATTGTCATTGGATAGTCAAATTTATCAATTCATAAATTTGTCTTATCATAATCCTTTTTTAGATAATTTATCATTACTGATTTGTTATTTGGGTGTTATAACTACAATATTTATAATAGCAATTTTAATAGCCTATTTTGATAAAAAGAAGGGAAAAAGAGTAGCATCATTATTAATTATTGGAGTAATATTGTCGGTCTGTCTAACTTTTTTATTTAAGTATACGGTACTCAGACCAAGACCTTATACATTAATAGATAATGCGATATTGTTGGCCGTGGAGTTGGATCCTTCGTTTCCATCAGGTCACACGGTAAATTCTACTGTATTGGCGTATACATTAACCAGAGAGTATAATAAGAAAATTTTCATGTTAATTCCATTATTTGTGGGATTATCTAGAATTTATATAGGAGTACATTATCCATCAGATATAATATGTGGATTTATATTGGGAATTTTTATTGTAATATTATCTGAAAAAATATTTGATAAAATATTATTTGAAAAAATTAGAAAAACTTTAAAAGATTAAATTTTATATATATAAATAGTGATCACTATGGCGTTTTTAAAGGATGTTGAATCAGAAGATTTAAGAGAACTAGTAAAATCTTGTTTTAAGGAAATAAACAGTCTTAAAGAACAACTTGAAGAAGAAAACAAAGACATTAGATCCGATAAAGCTGTCAAAAATGTTCTGATACAAAATGAAAATCAAAATACTAATTTACATGCAAAAATTGATGAACTAAATGACAAAATAAACAAACAAGAGACTAAGCTTAGAGAAAAAGATTTACAATTACAGGAAAAAGATACAAAAATCAAAGAAAAAGATTTGGAAATTAAAGAAATTAAAACACTGGCAAATACCGGTAATGTTAACTCAGAAGAAACTCAAAAATTAATCGATGAATACAAAGAGGAAGTCATTCAATTAAGAGCTAAGGTTAAAACTCAGGATAATGAGCTTAATGAACTTAAAACAGCAAATGAAGAGTTCAAATCCTCTATAAAAGAAGGCATTGATGATGAAAACAGAGAGTTAAAATTGGAAATCGAAAGATTAAAAGAAGAAAACAATGCATTTAAGGCAGGTTCTTCAGATACTCAGGTTACCCAATTAAAAGCTGTAATTGACAGACAAACTGAGGAATTAAAACAGATCCCTGATCTAAAGAATCAGTTGACTAGGGAAATCGGTGAAAAAGATCAAGAGATTAAGAAGTGTAATGAAGAAATCAATTCCCTAAAAGAACAAATTACACAGCAGGAATCTTTAGATGAATATAAAGAAAAACTTCAGGATGCTGAAAATCAATTGGAAGAAGCTAAAGGTCAGGTATCTGAACTTAACACTAATAATACTCATTTGAAGGAAGAATTGGATATTTTATCTCAAAAATTATTGTCTACTGGAACTGAAGATGAAATTAACGAACTCAGTAAAGAGGTTGCAGACTTAAAAGAAGAAAATGAGCAATTAAATGAGAAAATTTCACAAATGGAACAGGAAAATAGTGAATTAAAAACCAATAAAGAGGTAGTATCAACTTCTGATGATGTTACATTTAATTCATTATTGGAGGACTTTAGTAAAAAATCTGAAGAGTTAGTAAAAATTAAATCCGAATATCAGTTATTGTTAGATTCTTCTAAAATCAATGAATATAAATTAAAAGAATTAGAAAATGAAAACGCCAAATTAAAAGATTCTTTAGTGGATGGTGAAGGATCTTCAGATAACAATGAGGAATTAATCAATGAAAACGAAACTCTAAAACAAGATTTAATAGCTAAAGATGAAGAATTAGCAGAAGTTAAAGATCAATTAGAATCCTTACAGGAAAATAGTACAAGTAGTGATGATGAGGAAGATAATTCATTACAGGAAGAATTAAATACTCTCACAGAAAACTATGATTCATTACAAGAAGAATATGATAAGCTTCTTAAAGAAAACAACGATATTTCAGAAGAATTGTCATTACAAAAAGAAGAAAACAACAAACAGAAGGTATCATTGAATTCATTAACTTCTGATAAAAACATATTTGAAGATAAGATTTCCGAATTAGAAAATGTAATAGATTCAAAAGATGAAGAAATAGCTGACTTAAAAGTACAATTGGATTCAGTTAACTTCGAATCATCAAGCAGTGATGTTGATGCAGATGATTTGAAAAATGAACTTAAAGATACTAAAAAACAATTATATGATAAGGATGCGGAGTTTGACAAATTAAAACTCGAATATAATCAACTTAAAAAATCTACAAAAATTCAGATAGATGACTTGAATGATGGATTATTGGAATTTACCAATAATAATGAGAAGTTAACTAAGGAAAATGATTATCTCAACAGTACATTAAGTGAAACAAATACTAAATTAAGCAAATTAGAACAAGAAAACGATTCACTTAAAAATGAAATCAAAGAGATGGATTCCGATTATGAAAAATTAAGACAGGACTGTCTTGATATTAAACAGGATAGTGCTGAAAAAATCAATACCCTTAAAAAAGATGTTCAAGAAAAAACCGATAAGCTGTCCTCATTACCACAAAAACTTGAATTAAAGGATATTGAAATTTCCCAATTAAATAAGCTGTTGAAATCTCGTGAAGAGGAATCCTTATCTAAAACAGATGAAATTAAGGATTTAAGAAATAATTTACAGGTATCTCAAGAAAAAATCAAACAACTAGAGGATAATCTGTCTGAAAATTCATCATTTGTTGATGATAAACTCAAATCCAAGGATGATGAAATATTCAAACTTAAGGAAAATGCAAACAATGTCCAAAAGGTTAATGAACAGGAGATTGAAAGATTAACTTCACTGCTTAACCAGAGAAAATACAAGATTGAAGAATTGACGGAAAATATTGAATCATTGAATAGTGAAATGAATAATCTTAAGGCAGATTATAAAAATCAAATGGATCAATATGATGAATTGGAGGAGATTGCTCAATCCAAAGAGGATACCCTAATCAAGAAAAATGAATTGATCGAGGATAAGGATACTCAAATAGAAAGATTTGAAAACAAACTCAGATTAAAAGATGATGATATTGAAGAATTGAATAATACAATAGCTGAAAAAGATGATACAATTGAGTCTTTAAAATCAGAACTGTATGAATCCAATTCAAAACTTAAAGATTTGGATGAATATAAAAATAAATTAACTAAACAGGATGTTTTACTTAATGAAACAACAGTTGAATTAGAATCTAAAGAGAAAGAATTGGAAGAAAAGTCCAAAGCTGTTAATTTAAGCAAGGTTCGTGTAGAAGAACTAAAGGAACTTCTCGAACGTAAAAATCAGGATATTGATAATCATAAAAAGTTACTTGATGATAAGAATGAACAGTTGGAGCAACTTAAGAATCTTCAGCCACGTATCCGTGACTTGGAATTAGAAAAGGCCGATCAAAAAACTGAATATGAAAAAGAGATTAATTCTCTCAAAGCCGATATCCAAAAAGCCAAAGAAGATCTTGAAAAAACAAACAAGGAAATGGAGAATTTAGGTGAGGTAATAGAGGATAAGGATATTCAGGTTGAAAATGCATTGAAATATAAGGATTTATTCTTGGCTATGCTTAACAAACCTAGACCTGGATTAACCAGTTTCCAATCTCAGATATTTGAATTGTTGCCTGATGCTAAGACGGCTAGTGAACTTTATGACTACTTGATTGAGTTAGGATTTACAGAACTTGAAAAAGAGAATTTCGCTAAGACCCTCAAGGCTCTTGAAAAACGTGGATATTATCAACGTGCAAGAGAAGGAGACCGTATTATTTGGGTAAAAATTAAAGAATAATCTTTTATTCTTAATTTAACTTTTTTTATATTCTTATTTTTGTTAAATAACTTCTTATTTTTAATTCTTAAATTTAATTTAATTACTTTCATCTTTTTCTGTATTTAATACACTAAAATAACCACAAAGTATTTATATAAGATTAAACCCATTAATGAATATAGACTGATTATAAAATGATATTAATGAAAAATAATTCAAACTAAAAAATATTTATGAAAAGATAAAAAATCTTTTCTATTATTAAAATACGATAAAATTATAGAGGTAATATATATGGCACAACAACAACAACCATTAATCATCTTACCTGAAGGAACAACAAGAGCTTTAGGAAGAGATGCACAAAGAAATAACATATTAGCTGGTAAAGTTTTAGCAGAAACCGTAAGAACCACATTAGGTCCAAAAGGTATGGATAAAATGCTTGTAGACGGACTTGGAGATGTAGTAGTTACAAACGACGGTGTAACAATATTAAAAGAAATGGACATTGAACACCCAGCAGCTAAAATGTTAGTTGAAGTAGCAAAAACCCAAGAAGATGAAGTTGGAGACGGAACAACAACAGCAGTTATCATCGCTGGTGAATTACTCAAAAGATCAGAAGAATTATTAGATCAAGACATCCACCCAACAATCATTGCATTAGGTTACAGACAAGCTGCAGAAAAAGCACAAGAAATCTTAGAAGGATTATCCATAGACATATCCGATAAAGACACATTACTTAAAGTAGCAATGACCGCTATGACAGGTAAAGGTTCAGAAAAAGCAAGAGAACCATTAGCAGAACTCATCGTTGGAGCTGTACAACAAGTAGTAGAAGATGGAAAAGTAGACACCGAACAAATAAAAATCGAATCTAAAGACGGAGCATCAATCGAAGAATCAAAATTAGTATCCGGTGTAATCATCGACAAAGAAAAAGTACACCCAGGTATGCCTAACACTATCGAAGATGCTAAAATCGCATTAGTAAACAGTGCAATAGAAGTTAAAGAAACAGAAGTAGATGCAGAAATAAGAATTACCGACCCAGCACAAATGCAAGCATTCATTGAACAAGAAGAAAAAATGATCAAAGAAATGATTGACAAACTTGTAGATGCAGGTGCAAACGTATTATTCTGTCAAAAAGGTATCGATGACTTAGCACAACACTACCTCTCAAAAGCTGGCATAATCGCAGCAAGAAGAGTTAAAAAATCAGACATGGAAAAATTAGCAAAAGCAACCGATGGTAAAATCGTCACAAACATCGAAGACTTAACTGAAGCAGACCTCGGAGATGCTGGATCAGTAAAACAAGAAAAAGTATCCGGTGACGACATGATCTTTGTACAAGAATGTAAAGATCCAAAAGCAGTAACATTATTACTCAGAGGTTCAACCAGCCACGTAGTAGATGAAATTGAACGAGCAGTAGAAGATGCAATAGGAGTAGTAGCTTCAACCGTAGAAGATGGAAAAGTTGTTGTTGGTGGAGGAGCACCTGAAATAGCTATTGCAAAAGGATTAAAAGACTACGCTGAAACCATAAGTGGAAGAGAACAATTAGCAGTATCAGCATTTGCACAAGCATTAGAAATTGTTCCAAAAACACTCGCAGAAAACGCTGGACTTGACAGTATCGATTCATTAGTAGACCTCAGAGCTGCACACGAAGATTCAATATACATGGGATTAAACGTATTTGAAGGTGGAGTAGCTGACATGAAAGAAGCTGGAGTAATCGAACCACAAAGAGTTAAAAAACAAGCTATTCAATCAGCAGCAGAAGCAGCTGAAATGATTTTAAGAATTGACGATGTTATTTCTTCATCCAGCCAAGGTGACGTAGCAGCAGCTGCAGCAGCTGGTGGAGATATGGGCGGAATGCCTCCAATGTAAGTATGAGTTAAACTCATCTTCATTATCTTTTTTACACATTTTAAATTACTTACAATAAATTTTAGTTATTTAAAAATAAGGAAATCCCTCAAAGGGGATTATTATTTTCTTTTTTTTATTATTTTTAATCTTCATTCATTAATTATTTTTCAAGAGTAAAAATTATATCTTATTTTCAATAGAAATATATTATACTAATTAGTTTAGGGATTATTTATGGATAAAATATTAGATTTTAATGAATTATTTTTTGGTGATTTGGAAGAGTATAAAAAGTTAATAATCGGCCTTCTCGAATCTTTAAAAGTAGTTTCAGCTACAACTTTATGGAGTATAACCGAAGACACTCCAAAAGGGCTTTCAACAATTGTAACTATGGATATAATGGAGATAATATTGGATTCCTTGGAAAGGATATCTGAAAATTTATACACCAATAAATTAATTGCACATGAATTTCCAATTTTTGTCGAAACAAAGGAAATGATTGAAATACTACTTACTGATCCAATATTTGATTCGGATGAATATCTCAACTTCGCTATCACATTGTTTTCAGATTTTTTCACATTGTTGGAGGTTAAGTTGCTATTGTTTGACGGCTGTAATTTGGAAATAGAAGCTCCCCAACATGTACTTGATGAATATGATAAGGAATTAGACAAGTATTTCATTAAGTTTGATGAGCATAAGGATTACTTCATTAAATTACACGAGTAATTTATAAAAATTTTTTTTTAAATGAAAAAAAAGGATTTAAGGGTGGTGACAAGAAAGATTAACTATAAATCTCTTGATAATACATGAACTGCAACTGTTCCTCCGGTACCACCTACATTATGGGTTACACCGATTTCAGCATCTGATACTTGTCTTTTATCCGCATCTTGACGTAGTTGTAATGTAATTTCGGTTGCTTGTGCTATACCTGTTGCTCCAAGAGGATGACCTCTGGCTTTAAGTCCACCTGATGGGTTTACGGATACTGTTGAATTTAAATCTATTTCTCCATCTTCGATTGCTTGTCCACCTTTTCCTTTTTCAAAGAATCCTAAGTCTTCAATAGCTAACAATCCATTTATACTAAAACAGTCATGAACTTCTGCTACTTGCACATCTTTTGCTGTTATTCCTGCAATGTCGTATGCTTTACGTGAAGCAAGTACTGTTGATTCAAGGGTTGTTAAACTTTTTCTGTTGTGTAGGGCTATCGTATCTGATGCCTGGGTTGATGCTTTAACGTATACTGGAGTATCCGTGTATTTTTTAGCATCTTCTGCCGGACATACTATAACGGCTGATGCACCATCTGATACAGGTGAACAGTCCAATATGTTCAATGGGGAAGCTACTTTTGTAGAGTTCAATACAGCATCTACGGATATTTCTCTTTGGAATTGTGCTTTTGGATTTAAAGCTCCATTTTTATGACCTACTACTGCAAATCCTGCTATTTGTTCACGTGTTGTTCCATATTCATACATGTGTCTTCTTGCCATCATGGCATATAATGATGGGAAGGTTACTCCTTGTTGTGCTTCCCATTCCTGGTCTGAAGCTGCTGCAATTGCCGGCGTAGCATCTACAACATCTGTCATTTTTTCTACTCCTGCAGCCATAACACGATCATAGTATCCTGAAGCTACTGCCATTATTGCCTGTCTTAGAGCTAATCCACCTGATGCACAAGCAGCTTCAACTCTTGTGGATGGTATTGGTGCCAATCCGGAATGTTCTGCAATCAGTGCACTAATATGTTCCTGTCCTACGAATAATCCTCCGGACATGTTACCAATGTACATTGCATCTATGTCTTCTCCATTCATATTAGCATCATTTATTGCACCTACTCCTGCTTCAACTACTAAATCTCTAAATGATTTGTCCCATAGTTCTCCAAATTTTGTTTGGAATGCTCCTACTATTGCAACGTCTCTCATTATTACTCCTCCTAGATTTTAATCCATTTTAATTTTTCCTTTGAATTTTGCATAGGTTGCGTAATCCACATATGTAAGGTTATTCTGAAGTTCTTCGATAGTTTTGGCTTTGGATTGTACTTCTTTGATTCTTTTATTTACTTTGATTGTAAATGCATCACTACCTGCACCTGAACCATAGGATACTGCGAATATTTTGTCTCCTGGTTCTGCTATATCAAGTACTGATGATAGTCCCAGTGGTGTTGCTCCAGAGTATGTGTTTCCTATAAATGGTGTTAATAATCCTTGTTTGTATTGTTCTTCAGTAAAACCTAATTTTCTAGCAGCTCTGATATAAAATTTACCATTTGGCTGGTGGAATACTGCGTAATCATAGTCTTCAGCTGTAGTACCGGTTTTATCGAGCATTCTTTGTGCTGCACCGAGTACATGTTTGAAGTATGCTGGTTCTCCAGTGAATCTTCCTCCGTGTGATGGGTATGCTTGACCTTCTCTTCTATAGAAATCAGGTGTATCTGTTGTGAAACTGCATGTTTCTTCAATATCTGCTATGGTGTTTTTTTCTCCGATTATGTATGCTGCTCCTCCGGCTGATGCGGTATATTCAAGTGCATCTCCTGGTGCTCCTTGGGATGTATCTGCTCCTATCGCTAATCCGTATTCTATGGTTCCTGATTTTACTAAACCGTATGCTGCTTGAATACCTGCAGTTCCTGCTTTACATGCGAATTCTAAATCTGCTGCTGTTAAATCAGGTGATGCTCTGATTGCATCTGCTACTATTGTAGCTGTTGGTTTAACTGCATATGGGTGTGATTCTGAACCTACATAAATTGCTCCAATTTTTTGTGGGTCAATTTCTGCTCTTTTTAGTGCTCGTCTTGCGGCTTCTACTGAAATTGTCACAGTATCTTCATCCGGACCCGGCACTGATTTTTCATTAATAACTAATCCTTTTGAAATAGCTTTAGGATCATCTCCCCAAACTTTAGCTATTTCTTCTACTTTTATCCTGTAAGAAGGAATATGAGCTCCATATCCAACAATTCCTGTCATTTTATCACCCTTATGTTTTAAAAATGATTTTTCTTATCTGTTTTTACAGATATTGTCATGTTATCAATAATTAAATTATTTTTTTTAAAGATTATTTTTTTAAACAATCTATATTATTTAATTCTTAGTCTATTCAAATTAATATATTTAGCTATTATTTTTCAGATTTTTTTAGTCGAATTTTTTCCTATATGTTAGTTTGTAGGATATATGTCTTGAAATATTCTACCATGGCAAATTTATAGTATATGTTAAATATTCCAAATAATATATTATTAATTAATAAAAATAATATTTAATATTATTCGGATGTTACTATTTCGGATAATGTTTAATGTTACATTATAATGAAATATTTGATGGTGATAAAATGTATAACGATTCGGGAGGTTCTTCTGATCCTAAGAGATTATTAATCATTTTGTTGGTTGCATTGATTCTGGTTATTGGAGGAACTATTCTGTTAAATGGAGGAACTTCTACAGAGATTGAAAATAATACTACAGAGGATGTTGTTGAAAACGAGACTGCCACGGCTAATGTCAGCACTGTAAATTCTACCCTTTTAGGTAACACTAGTTGGGGTACCGTCACTAAGATGGGACCTTATGGTAACAGTTCCTCGGATACTAAAATTGCATTTGTTGTTGGTGTCAATCAAAAGGATTTATCTAACAATTCCATCATTCCAAGTATGGAAAGTCAAAACGAATTAAAATATTCATACGACATATACATGGTCAATGCTTC
>JAEIGA010011166.1_pt1 | contig 13636 bp, 11 predicted proteins | sample 9270691 | NCBI WGS metagenome assembly JAEIGA01 (sample SAMN17057246, study PRJNA624740) | gut metagenome | biome: biome; isolation source: fecal sample | host: Bos grunniens | place: China: Xizang | collected 2019
AACCACTATAACCACCTACTGATGTATAACGTATGTAATGAACTCCTGTTTCTGAATCGCGATATACGTCAAAATAGCCATCACCAGAAACATATTCCATTTCCCATCCATCGTCTGCACTTACAGTATTAACAGTGTTTCCACATCCTTGTAAAAGCAAGCTTGTTAAACATATTGTAATTACAATTTTCAATATTTTATTCTTCATTTATACCTCCATGAAAGACTTGTTTAGAGTTCAAACTCACATGAATAGTGATGTTCTTTTTTCCATCTTTTTAACTCCAATTTTGTTCCCCATTCCGTATGACAAGCACTTGTAATTCTTTTCCATTCGCCATCAATATAAACTTCTCCATAATACATCATTTGTGGCTTAACTATTCTTGCCCTCATATTTTCTCTCCTTAGAAGCGTGGTTCTAATACCTTGTTTCTTCATCTTCTGCTAATAATTTTCCACAATAAGGACAATTTCTAATGCCATGTGCCGTGTTGCCTTTCTTATCATCCCAGAAACACCATAACCAATCGCCATTAATTTTCTGTACTGAAATATTATGAATGGTATCTAATAACTTACAGTTATGAAAATCTTTTTCTGTCATTACATTCTTCTCCTTTCTCTCAATAAAACGAGCGATTTATTGTTCTATATTTTCATATTCCAAAGTCAAAGTAGGAATTTTAAAATCTTCTAAGTACTTATTGTACTCTGCTCGTATTCTTATAATTTCACCAGATTCATAGAGTGTACATTTTTCAACAACGACTTCACAATCATCTGGATATTGTTTTAAAATATCTTGTAGTTGTTTATTGGTCATATATTACTTCTCCTTTTTCAAATCTCCTTGAAAGTCCTATTCTATTGGCAAAATTGGCTTGTTTTAGTCTATATATAGTGGTTATTTCACATGTGTGCCACTATATATAGATTGCAATTTTTGCTAAGATACAGCTTTTAGACCTTTACAAGTTTCTTTTATCAATTTCTGCATAAATGTGTTTCTTGTAAAGTTTGCCTTCTTCTTAACTGCCAGATTTACAGTATCTACATTCCCTAAATGGAAACACTTCTCTTTCATTCTGGTTAATCCTACATACACAAGATTGGAATTCAACATATATGTATGGCTCTGTGGAGTAAGTAATATTACTACCTTAATGGAACTACCTTGAGATTTATGGATTGTGATACAATATCCTAATCCAACCATCTGCATATCGTTCCTATAATACTTCACTGTCACACCATCAAAATCAATTAGTAAGTAGTTCTGAAAAACATCCTTTACAATACCTGTTTCTCCATTTGCTATGAAGGTTTCTTTTAAATCTTCATCAAACTCATAATAATCATCATCTATAAATAACTGTGCGTGATAGTTATTTACATTCTGAATTACTAAGTCACCTTTAAAATAAACAGTATCGCCCACCTTCATACAATCAGAACTTCCATAGTTGGGATTTGCTACTTTCTGAATGGCATTATTGATAACCAATGTACCAACATCACCCTTTTTGTAAGCAGTTAATACTTGAATATCTTCTGTTTTGTAACCTTGTGAAAGCAATTTACTGTATAAAGCAACTGCATTTTTCATCATAATGTCACTACCTACATTTATAAATGCGTAATCCTTATTAGTACCAAACCAAGTAAATTGACTATTAACACCAATTAGATACTCTTTACAGAAACGTACATCAGTGGCAACTTTCATCAAGCCACCTTCGCCATAACGGAATACTTTCGTAAGCGTTACAGTTGGTATAATATTTGACTCCATAAAGTCATGTAACAGATTGCCACAAGATACTGACGGTAACTGTGCGTTGTCTCCTATCATCAATAACTTAGTTCTGTTAAAATCAACTGCATCTAATATCCTTTTAAATAGGAAGATATCAGTCATAGAAAACTCATCAATGATAAGTACATCGCAATCTAACTTATGTTCCTCGTTGTAAGTCCATGTATCAGGTGGCATATAACCAAGACCTCTATGTATGGTAGTTGCATGTTCTTTTGTATAATCAGAGAGAACTTTCGCAGCTTTACCAGTAGGAGAAAACAATCTGAATGACTTATTATTCTCTTTCAACATATTGATTACTGCTTGTGTGGAGAACGATTTACCTGTACCACCTGCGCCATTCAAGATACATACATTGTACTTACAGATATTCTTTACAATCTCTAACTGTTCATCTGACAACTCGCAACCATTCACAATATGGTATTTCTTATAATCGAAATCCCATCTGTTTCGTGTATTAGCAAGACCATTAACAATCCTCTCTGCTATATACTTCTCTATTTCGTAAGTGTTTTTCAACGAAACAATCATAGAGTCCTTATCATAATAGATACTTTCATGTTTCATACAATCTACGAAATGTTTAGAACAAGCTGGCACTAACTTCATACACTGATTTCGTAAATCATTGATTGACATTAATGTATGTCCATCCTCTTCATTCTTTTCAAGTAGGTGCAACATACAAGACAAACATCTATGCTTACTTGTCTTTAATTCAGTTTCAAACTCAATAATCGCAGGTTTACCATTCTTAACATTCTCATTTGATACCTTTTCGAGTTCTAAGAGAATACCGTCAGCAATTATAAAACCTACTCTTGCCAAACCACATAGACACTTATATGGGTCTTCACGAAGTTTTTTCTTAATCATCGTGATAGATGTATATTTCTCATACAGTTTCTTCAACATCGGAAGACTTAATAAACCTTGAAATTCTACTACCAATTCTGCTAAACAGAAATTCTCAACAATCTTATCTTTGATGATATTAAAGGTATATTCCTTTATTCCACGTAATTTATTAAGGTCTATATCATCCAAGTTATTGTTCATTACCCTATCTACAATGTCAGGATATACTTCATATAGCGTCTGTGCTTGGTTCAAAGTAAGAATTTCTTGCAGAAAAATATACATATCAGAAGCAGATTGTGGCTTGTTTCTTCTTATATTAAGTACCTTGTAACTATGACCATATTTGGTATTCTGCTCTACTGCCTTGATTTCATATTCAATTCCAATACCTAATTCATGAATCTCACCAAGGATTGTAGCGTTGCCATACTTAGTAAACTTGATTTCTGGGTAGATGTCTTTATCAACATCTACCGCATAAATCTTATAATCGCCACCGTCATAGGTCTGTCTTACAATTCTGCCTTTAAATAATACTTCTTTCTTATCTTTGTTCTTCAATTACTTAATCACCTCATAATCGGTTAACACATCTTCAATTTCATCTGTTACAACCCAATCACCATCAACAAATCTCTTTTTAAAATCAGGTGTAAATTCTTCTATTTTTAATACAGAATATAAACCAAATGGATTCTCTTTAAATATCTTTCCTTGCTTTATTCTGGTATGAACTTCTTCACCTGTTTTTATCTTTCTTGCTATAAAGTATGGCTTTGTAGCATCTTTGTAAGTCTTGTAGTCTACGATGATATAATAGTTATCACTCACTTTCGGATTTGTATATACAACCATTTCAAGATGTTCCTTTTCAAATTTGACCATCTCTATAATGCCCATATCTTTATTCTCTATCTGTTTACACAAATCTTTAATTAATCCAACATTGTCAATTTCTTTAAATAACGCTGCCGTTTCTTTATTTGAGTGTTTTTTTGCCAAAAACTCCGTTATGCCAAGTTCTTCTAGTTTTGATTTCTTAATTTGTTTACAAGTCATAAACTCGTCACACACTTTTATCACTTCTAGCAAATATTTATTTTTCCCAAATTCAGAAAAGAAATTTAAACCAGTCAAAATTTCTAATTGTCTTGCATTAACAGATGTTTTAGCTTTAATATCTGCTAGTAATTCTACAAATGAATCATATTTATTATTTCTTAATTCATATAACTCATCAGCAATAATACTATTACAGAATTTGATTGATGCTATTCCTTGATATATAATGCCATTCTCTTTGTCAAAACCATATTCAGCTCTTGACTTTCTAAACTTGATTGGCTCTATGGAATAACCTTTTGCTATCGCATACTCCTTTATACTTAATGATTTCTCCTTATCAGATGAATATATATTTAATGCAGATGTTATGGTTTCTAATGGATAATAGTGTCTTATATATCCACAAGCAAAACCCAAAAACGAATATGGGTCAGCATGATTTTTTGAAAACAAATAATCAGACGCATCAATAATAACTTGTAAAAAGTTTACAATTAGTTTCTCAGACTCTTCCTCGTCTACACCGTAATCATCTTTCATTGTTTTGATGAAGCCCTTAATATAATGCTCGCTCTTATTACCATGTTCATCTTCTAAATATCCACCATCTTTAATAATAGGAATATCTTTTTCTGTTCCAGTTTTTTTACTAAAATGTCTTCTGACAATATCTGCTTCACCCATTGTAAATCCACAGAACTTATGTAGAAATTCAATTATCTGCTCTTGATATACTAAATATCCAAGTGTAGGAGATAAAAATTCATTTAATACTGGATGTCCATTATCTCTATAAATTCCTTGCGACAATTCTGTTCTATACGATTCACCTGCTGGTCTAATTGCACCATTAGCCATACTCATAAGGTCAATATAAGAGAAGTTTGGATTCTGCTTCTTAATATTGTTAATGGTTGATTGTCTTAATATATCTCTTAAATATGAACCAGCAAAATCAGATTCAAACTGAAAAATTAGTGTTGTATCTTTTGCTATATCCTTCCATACATTCTTGTCTGCAAAGTCAAGATTATCTGGTGTTAAAAACGGTATATTTGCAGCTTTACAAGTCTTATCAATTAGTCCAACGCAGTCAAGACCAAGAATATCCAACTTTACATAATTTAGAGAATCTATCTCTTTCATATTTATCTGTGAAATAGGTTTATCATCAGAGGATATATATAAAGTTCCAAATGCCTTGTCTATCTCATGTGGAGACACTACAAGCCCTGCTGCGTGTCTACCAAGAGAAGTTATAGTACCTGTTACAATATCCACATACTCAAATAGTTCTTTATATTTTTCTCTTATTTTTTCTTCTACAAATTCTTTTTTGTTCTCATCTTCTTGTACAAGATTAGACAACTCTTGAGTTTCTTGTGGTGTCATACCCAATGCACGTCCAACATCCTTAATAGCACCACGCATCTTGATAGTGTTAAATGTAATAATGTTACAACAATACAATCCTTCTTTTTCAAATAAATATTTTCTTACCTTCCATCTATCTTCGCTGAACCAATCTGAATCTATATCAGCAAGGCTTACACGCTCTTTATTCATAAAACGCTCAAAATTAAGATTGTATTTTATGCTATCTACATCTGTTATTCCTAATAAATAAGCTATAACACTTCCAGAAACAGAACCTCTTGAATATCCATAATGAACACCTTGTTTTCTCATTTCTCGCTTATAGTCTTCTTCTAACAACATGAAATCTATAGCATCATTATGTTTGTATGTTTCTAATTCATACACAATCTTGTCTTTATACTGTTGAAAGTTTTTATACTTATCAACTCCACGCTCTTTAATACCTTCTAGTATTTTCTGCTTAAATACTCCCATAGAGTCACTATATAACTTTGGATACTTTTTTGAATAATCAAGCGAAAAATCTTCTACGCTATCTGCCATAACGTTTGTATTTTCAATAGCTTCGAGATAAACATCTTTTGATAATGCACCTTGTTTTTCGTATGCTTTTACAAGTTCTTCATAAGTTTTAAAGGTTAAATCCCAATTAGACTCCAAATCAAACTTGACATCTTTTGATTTTTGCATAATCTTTCTGCCAAGTAAGTGTCTATCGTTTAAAGCGTGTGTATCCGTTCCTGCTATCAATGGAATCCCATGTTTTTTTGAAATCATTGATAAATACTGATTGTATTTAATCTGCATATCATCATTGTGATGTTGTATTTCAAGATAGCATCTGTGTTTATTTTCTATTAAGAATTTTAAAAAGTTTTCTTGGATTTCTTTAGTTCCACTTGCTAAAATTCCACCAACACATGCAGTACAAACGATAATATTATCTGATGTCGAAATCAGTTCATCAAAAGAGATTCTGGGATTATAATAAAAATGTCCATCTCTTTGAAAACCTCTCGAAGACAACTCATTTAATTCCACAACACCATCATAATTTTTTGCAATAAGAACAACGTGATAATTGTCTCTTTTTTGGCTCTTGTTACTCTCAATAAATTCAGCAATTTCTTCTTGTGCTTCTTTTTCATCTGTCCCCAATAATGACTCGCATAATTCTGTTGTATCAGGTTCAAAATATAATTGTTCTGTCACATAAAATTCTTCTGCATGAATATATTTCATACCTTTTGATTCGATTTTTGTCTTCTTATGTACCCATTCAAGAATAGAACCATGCTCTGAAAACCCTAATGCTTTCATATTATTTTTACTTGCACAATCAATATATTCATGATATTTAGTAACACTATCTATATTTGTTACCCCATTACTTAAATCACTATGTAAATGATAAATAACATAATTCTTATCAGAAATTTTTATCACCTCTTATCTTATAAGTTATCCAACCAAGACATATCTTCGTCTTCACTACTTTTCTTCCCTATTACATTTGAGCCAACACCACTAAAGAAATCGCTTCCGTCCTGTTGTGATACCAACTTATCTAAATACTGTTTGTACGGTTTATGCAGATTAGGAGAATACGCACACAATGTAGCAAAGTAATAACTCTGCTTTTCTACTTGTTCAGGCGTGTCAAAGAAAATCTTTTCTGCATTCTCTGCATCTACTAACTTCTCTATTTCATACTTCTCTTCTTTTTCAATGATTTCATCAATAGTATTAGTAATTTCAGTTACCCATCTATCAATGAGTTCCTTTGTTAAATCCACATATACAATACAGTCATGGAATTTATACTTGGCTTGTACATCTTCTGGTAAACACTTAATATCATTGGTCTGTGCTAACATATCAAGATACTCGACTAACTTATCTTCATATCCTAATTTCTTCAACCACATCTTTACGCTTGTCTGTAACTTGCTACCAATCTCACATCTATCAATTTCTCGTGTAGTCCACTTACCATTTGCCTGTTCACAGTCTACCTTTACATATTTCAAGAAGTTCCAACAAATCTTAATCTTCTCATAAGGAACACCCATCTGATGTAAACCGATTGCATATACAACCAACTGCCCACATTCATTCAACGCCTTTTCGCCTTTATATATAGAAGATGTTTTCCAATCTAAGATGTTGAAACAACCATCATCATCTTTGAAACAAATATCTATATAACCTTGGAACACATTCTTACCAATCAATACACTAATGAATCTTTCGATTTCAACTTTGTGAGGAATTGTAATATGGTTATTAAAGAAATGCTTCAGATTCTTATAATACTTATCTGCAATCTTCTTGTTCTTTTCTGCATCGTTTCTATCAAACTTCAACTCTGCAATATCGGCAGTCATCCAAGCATCTTCAAAATCATTATCCATATCCTCATACTTGCTTTTGCCTAAGTATAAGTTCTCCATAATTTCGTGAGCCATACCACCTGTGACTGTATAAATACAGTCTTGTCTATCTTCTTGTTTGCCCTTTATATATTTCAAAAAATACTCATATGGACTATTGTGATAAGCATTAAATCTTGACCAACTCCACAATCTGTCTACGCCATATTTTCTCTTAACCTCTTCTAATTCATCTCCTGTTTTTCTTCCCATTAAGCACCTACTTTCTTTAAACTCTTTAAGTATTTCTTGTGTTCTTCGTAATCGTATGTAACCCTATATTGCATTAAAAACTCAAATATCTTGTTCTGAGCATCTGCTGGACTATCCTTACTACCTAACAAATCATGCTTATCCCATATATAAGAAACTTTTCTGATGCCATAGAACTTTTCACAACAATGTCTTATATGGTCAATATCAATATCTTTGTCAAAAGCAATAATAATTTCACAGTTCAGTCCAATAAGAATTTTGACTTGTTCATCTGATATTTCATGTCCACTAACAGCAACACCTGTACTATCATTCAAACTGTCTCTTTTAAGCACCGATTTTTCTGCTTCGTACACAACGACATATCCCTTTTCTTGAATACTTTCTTTATTCTCCCAAAGACCAAATAGGTTCATTTGTTTAGGATAGTTGGGTGTTATAAAATACTTCTTGATATCAAACATGTCATAGTTCTCAACAGATGTTCTCATATTGAATCCAAGTAATTCGCCAGTAAGCCAATATCTTAATGGGATTACATTTCTCTTAAATTTATAGCTATATGCTAAACCAAACTTCTTTACACTCCATGGCATAATTCCTTCTCTAAAGAAATCAATATGCACATGAGGTATAAAATCTTGTAATTCAGATTCGTCTATCACTTGAAAATCAAGTACATTCTGCTTCTTTTTCTTGCCCTTAACCTTTTTGAATATGTATAATGGGTCAACTACTTCCTTCTTCTCTTCTTCTTTCTTGAAAGTCAGCGGAAGTCCTAATAACTTATGTAAATATTTGACGGTATCAAAGAATGAAAAATTCTTATCATTAATATTCTTGTTGTACTGAACCAATGTTAGTAGGTCTGAATTTTCATCAAATTCCTTTTCTCTTGTATAGTTCTTACAACTCAAATATTCATTATTCTTTATATTTATTGCTGTCTTATTGTCGCCATTGCAATTTGAACAACTGTAATATTCTTTAGTTGGGTGGTACACTATATGACCGCACCCAATTTCATTTAAAATAAATTCAATTTTACCTTCTTGGAAAATGTACTTTTTGAGTTCCAAAACGGTCATATGTGTTCATTCACCACCTTAAAAGTCTACTGGCACATTTGTTATGCCTACTTCTTTCATAATGTTTCTTGACATATCGTGAGAAAATACAACTTGATATCTGTTAGCAGAACCTTCTCTGTTCTTGATGATAAAAGCAATCTGATAATGTGTATCTCTGTCTAATTTCACAGGGATTTTTGTCTTACCATTCTTACCTTCAAGTCTATATACCTTTAATTCTCTCTTTTCTCCCGTATATTCATCATCGTATAAGTCCCGAATCATGATACACGTAGAAGCTGGGTCGATAATGTTCTTAGACATACCAATGTTATCTTGCGTGTAATATCTCTGCTTAACACTACCTTTTGCCAACTGGAAAGTAATAAGAATATGTAAATTCTTAGATTCAGGTTTAATAACATCATTGATTTCAACCATATTCTGTTGCATCTCTAACCAAGATTTATCACTTACATCACCTGCATCCATCTTGAAAGTATCAAGAATGAAATACTTTACTCCCATACTTGCGTATTTCTTAATAGTCTTAATTGCAGTTTTTGTCTTATACTGCTTAAACGGAATGACGGTTATCAAATGATTTTCTGTCTGCTCAACAATCCAATCAGCAGCCTTATACAATAATATCTTTGTATCTTCTTGATAATGACCGTCTCTCAAAATGTGTTTCTGAATGTCTTCTTTGATAATGTTATTTGCGACATAAATAAGAAGTTCTCTCTGCCACTTCTCAATTCCATCCTCATTGACCATTACTACTACACGTTCTTTTTCTTTAATTGCAGTAGGGATTGTAGCATTACGAGCAAAAGTAGATTTACCAACGTTACTCAAACCGCCAACTAATGTGATTGAGCCAAGATACTGTCCACCTGTTTCTTTAGTAATCATATCCATATTGTTATATGGCAAGCCGATTGCTAAACCTTCATTAAGTTTTTCAATTAAAGCATAGATACCATCTGAGATGTCGTAGCTCTTAACATCACAATCTACATTCACGAAAATGTCATTGATAAATGCTTCCCATTCATTGTAGATTTCTTCAGCAGTCATATCACAATATTCACTTAATCTATCTTTTACGGGACAACCACGCTTTGCTAATTTGATAACACTGTTCCATTTACGCAATTCATGAATATATCCATCTAAGTTTTCTACTTTTACATAAGCACCAGCGTTAGCAATAGTGTCATAACCACCATATTCCTCATACTTATCTCTTAATTTTGAGTGTTTTTCGAGGTATAAACCTACTGTAATATCATCAAGAACACTCTTCTTTTCAAGCTTTACAATGTCATTTGCTATCGTCCAATAGACCTTCCAAATATTATTGTTAAACTCTTCTAAACTAAGATTTGTTTCAAATATAGAATCTGGGTTCTTGTATAGAATGCTTACTATATTTGCTTCACAAGCCTCTTTGTATTCATTTATCTTCTTAATTGTTTCAACTAATTCTTGTTCAAAAGCACTTAATTTCTTACCTTTTGTGGTAGATTTTGTTGTTGCTATATTATTCACCGCCTTACCACAATTCATTTAATCGTTTATTTTTTAATTCTTCTGTCTTCTTCTGATATTTACCACCATCATGAGATAGGATGCTTGTATCCATAGCTTCAATATCTTCTTCTGTTTTCTTAGCTTTCATAACCCTTAAATAAACATCATTGATATTGTTTTCAACTATTTTGCATATGTAATTGAACTTATAAGATTCACTATCAAATGTTCTACTTGCTAAAGCACTCATAATAGATGGCTTACAGATTTGGAAAGTATATAGGATAATTTCATACGAATAATCTGCTTTATCCTCTGTATTCTTATTCTCCATATACTTTCCTTTAGTCAATCCTTTTAGCCTTAAAATAAGGTTAGAAGGAATTGACTGAGAATCATCATATAAGAGTATTTCCTTTTTCACATATTGGTACAGCTTATCCCATTGTTCTTTTTCGATACTCGTCATCTTTTTACTTCTCAACTCAATTCCTCCTCAAATATGTTCTTATGAAATAAGTGCTAATACCTTCTTAGCATCGTCAATCTTGTCAATCATAGTTGGATTATCATATCCAAGTTCCTTCGCTTTTGCGATGATTGGCTTAATCTTGTCCATATCAGACTTGTTAGCCTTGATATAATCGGTAATCTTAGCTACCACTTCTTCAAGTTTCTTATTCTCTTTCTTGTCTTGTTCAGCCTTTGCAATTTCCTTTAATCTTTCAGCTTCTTCCGCTTCCTGTTCTGCTTTAGACTGCTCAAAGGTCTTACCAGACTTAGACTGCTCTGCCTTAATAGCATCAGTAAGTGCAGTAATAAACTGGTCTGCATTCAAATCAATTTCATCAATGATTTCTGCGAAACGAGAACCACTATCTACACAGAAATTATCATCTCTGAACTTAATCTTTCTTGACTCACCCTTAACCTTATTAACCTGTTCTTCCTTATTGGTAACAATATTCTTCTTACCAGTCTTCTCCTTGATAATCTGTCTATCAATATAAGCAAGACCAAGGAAGTGTAAGTTCTTCTTCAAAGCATTGAAGTAGTTCTGCTGTTGGTCAGATGTAAGAATCTGATATGTTTCGCCAGATACAGGGTCGGAAATATCCTTTGTCTTGATGTGTCCGATAATAATAGTAGAAACACCAACATTTCTTAACTCTGCAATCTTATCAAACATAAGCTCGATTGCTTTCTTTTCACCCTTACCAAAACCACCCCAAGCAGCATTGATGCTATTTGTTCTCTTGTCAGGGTTATCTCTGTTCCAAAGTCTCTTAGACTCATCTTCAGCAAGGTTAATCAACTGGTCGTATGTATCAACAATCACAACCTTCAAATCTGCATAATCAGTTGTCTTGTTATCAATGATGTCATCGCATACATCCTCAAAACCTGCGCTATTTGTAAGTTCATCATAATCCATCTGCCATTCAGGACAGTTGATATAGTTGATACCTTCAATGGCATCTGCACCACGTTCCTGACCACACTCAAGGAACATATAACCGTCACTTCCTGCAAGTTTTTCACAAACTTCCTTAATCAGAGTTGTCTTGCCAACCTTACTTTCTCCAAGTAAACAAATGTTGTACGCCAAAGGGTCTAACTTTACATGATTTTTCTGTCCGAATTTACCCAATTTAAAATCTCCTTTTCTTTTCATAATGGCGAGGTCACAATTAAGTGACCTCTATGTTTATTAATTACTCTTACAGATTGTTTAACCAATCATTGTCATCATTAGCAGGAACTTCATCATCTATATCTTCTGCTTCTGTTTCAACCTCTGCTTCTTCCTCATCATCAGATGCAAGCATAAAGTCAAGAATTAAATCCTCTTCTTCATACTTCTTATCAAATTTCTGAACAGTAGGAGTCTTATTACCTTCCTTATCTTCTACCATCTTGATAAGTGGCTTTCTAATTACCATTCTCTTCTCTCTGCCAGAACTTACAGTACACTTAGCAAGAGCTTCTTCCATTGTGAATACACCGATTGCGATAAGAGCCTTGATATCGTCAGGAATATCATCTTCTGTTGCAGTAACTACTGCACCACCTTCGATTAAGTCACCTTCAAAAGTAACTTCTGTAACACCCTTCTGAACCTTGAATACCTTATCAACGACCTTCTTAGCCATCTCAGGATTGGATAAATCAAGTTCATACTCGAATGTCTTATCAAAAGGAATGTTAGTTCTTACTTCCTTACCCTTGTATTCCTTAACATAATCAAGAACCTTTGCATAAATAGGAAGTACGCCAGTATCCTTGTCTGCCTTACCAACACTATCCTTTGTGAGAAGCATTGTCTGTGTAAATCTAGCAGCGTACTTGCTACTATCATCTACCTTAGAAAGAACAACACTGTTGATTTCCTTCTTAACCTGAACATTATCGTTGTATGTAGAATACTTGAGATTACCCTTTACATTGATAACCATACCGTCTTCAAGGTTCTCATGGATATATGCAATCATGTCGTAAGGTGTAAGGAACTTCTTGTAATAAACCTTGCCACCCTTGTCCTTTTCAAGACCTACTGTTAAGAAACATAAGTCTCCAACGGACTCAAGGATTGTTTCATCAAATCTGTCATCCCAATCAATAGTGAACTTGTTGTCGAAATCGTCCTTGCCTTCGCCATCCTTACCATGAACGTAAACAACATTATCTCTTTCTGCGCCATAACCACCCATAAGTTCTGCATATACAGTTCCACAAGTTTCACCACAATACACGCCAAGATTCAAGCTGTTGTAAACCCAATCAGACTTCTCAGATTTCTCATCTAACTTGTAGGTGTAATCATTAACCTTTGCTTCACCGATGAGCATAAATGTGTTTGACCAATTCTTCTTTTCTAATACTTTCTGTTCTCTTTTTGCCATTAAATAATGTGCCTCCTTGTAATATAAAAATTTTTAATTGATAACTTATAATGAACGGTTGTTACACCGATAACACAGATAGTTGTATGTAAAAATCTATGTCCAAACAGCTAATTTAGGGTGCAAAATCCCAAGGGTGAGCCATTTTAGCACCCAAACGGACAAACGTATTCAATTTTAAATAATGGAATTAAACCGATAATTTGCGTTGTATGTTTGTCTATTTAATACTTCTCCATTCAGCGATGCGCCAACATCGTTTTATCTGAATGGCTACTTCTTTAATAATTCCCATCCTTGATACCACATTGAGTTTGTATTTGCATACTCCTTAATCAAATTAAGCAT
>JAEIGA010011167.1_pt1 | contig 13636 bp, 18 predicted proteins | sample 9270691 | NCBI WGS metagenome assembly JAEIGA01 (sample SAMN17057246, study PRJNA624740) | gut metagenome | biome: biome; isolation source: fecal sample | host: Bos grunniens | place: China: Xizang | collected 2019
CAGTAAACAAATAACATAGTAATATAGTAACACAATAATATAGTAACCCTATGGCAAACAGAAAAGGACATATGAAGGAACTCCTCAGGGGTATAGTAACCGAGAACGCCCCCACCGCTGAGGAACAGTTCAACGATGATGTAGTTTCTCAGGAGACTATTGAGAAGCTTGGAATCAGCCCCGAACTTGAGGAGGCACTCAACAGGAAACGCTCCGCAACCTCAGGGAGACCGAAACAGAGCAAGGGAGGGGAGAGCACGGAGTATTACACCCGCCCCGATGAGCGGAGAGCTACCCTGATACTGAAGAAGGAGGATATCCGCAAAATGAAGTATATTGCCCTTATGGATACGAAGCTCATTAAAGAGGTGTACGCTGAGGCAATCTCCTACTATGTGGAAATGTGGGAGAGTGAGCACGGAGCTATCAACCTACCGAAGAAAGGAGAGTGATATGAAGGAGTTTTTTGAAGGTAAGAACAAGATACGCCTCTACTCTATCTCTGAGGTGTGTGAGATGATGGGTACAACCCGCCCCTTCATTTCAAAGATAATTGAGAGCGGGGAGCTCAATGTAACGGTAATCAGCGGGAGGAGATATGTTCCTGAGCCCGCACTTCTCACCTACCTTCAGGGGAAGCCCTACAAAGAGAAAAGGGGTAGGAAGAAGAGCTCCGCTCCCACCGATGGGGAGGAGGGCACCGATGAGGGGAAATAATCCCCTATATGTTCCATAATTCCTACATTACAGAAGATATAAAAATAATAACTACAGACCGCAGCAACAAAAGAGAATTATTATGTACTTAGAGCACGGATTGACGAAAAAGGAGAGCCTCAAGTGGGCTCAGGATTGGATAAAGGAAAACGCCTCCACTTCAGAGGGCTTCCACAGGGAGACCTATGAGACGAAGGGCAAGAAGAGCACCCTCACCCTTGAGGTGATGATAACCCCTCAGGGAGATATGGCGGGAGTGTGCGAGAACGAGAAGCGTTATAGTGTGGTGAGTGTTCCTCAGGCAGAGAACACACCCACCTTCCCCTTTCAGGGCTCCGCTGCGGTGGAACTACTCAAGGCTGTAACCTTCGGAGCCTATCCCTTCAAGCCCCTCAGGGAGATAACCCCTCAGGAGGCTCAGACGGTGGAGGGGGCTCAGACAGTTCTCTCTCACTTCGGGCAACCTGTAGGGAAGAGCCTCTCCGATGAAAGGCACTACTTCAGGGGCTTGCCTATTCAGTTCTATGAGGCTGCGGTGGGTAGGGAGATAGCTCCCGAAGGGTACGAAAAAGCCCTCTGTGAGGTAGCGGAGAAGGAGACAGGGAAGAAGCTCACGGCTCAGGAGAGAAAGAGCATTGTGGCAGACCCCTTCCTCTTCAATCAGGCAACCTACTTCCTTGCCTACTGTCTCTATGAGCTCCAACGCACAGACAGCTACACCCACCTTCAGGAGGTGCTCTCTCAATATCCCGCCTTCAGGCTCCCCGCTGAGTGGTGGAAGATAGAGGAGGAGGGAGATTGCTTCATTGCCTCCTTCCTTGAGGACAAGAGCCCCGAAGAGTGGTGTGTGTGCGGGTATGTATGGGGAGCCTTTCACGGCACCAACAGCCTCACCGAGATAAAGGACTATACAGGAATACCTCTCCCGCTCCTGATAGGTATGGCAGACAGGGAGAAAACTATTAATATGATGGTACAGGTATAACGATGGGAAGCACGAACTTAACCTCAGAGAAGAAGAGCGATATCCTCAAGATGAGAGCTCAGGGGCACTCCTTCAGGAAGATTGCCGAAGCCCTCAATGTAGGGAAGCAAACCGCTGTAGATGTATGCAAGGAATGTGAAGAGGAACTCTCAGCCCTCAGAGCTTTGGAGTGGGAGGAACTCTATGAGAAGGAACGGATAACGAAGGAGGAGCGGATAAAGGCACACTCCGAGCTCCTGAGCAAGATACGGAGGGAGATATCAGACCGCACCCTTGCCGATGTACCCACCGAGAAGCTGATAGAGCTCTTCCTCAAGGTGAACACCTCTCTCTCTGAGGAGATGGTAGAGCCCCGCTTCCTCTCCACCGAGGAACAGGAACAGGAACAGGATGAGCGGGAGCTCCTCAACAGCCTCACACAGCTATAGAGGTACGGTAGAGGTACGATAGAAGGACAAAATCAGTAAACAAGTAAACAAGTAATATAGTAACATAGTAACACCGCAGCCCTATGAGTAGAGAAGTAACCTCAGCCGATATTCAGAAGCTTATGCTCAGGAACTACAGGAGATATTCCTCAGGTGTGATAACCGAGGCACAAGCCTACAAGGAAAATGCACTCTTAGGCAATATCCTGAAGGCGATAGAAGCCTCTCAGACAGAGAAACGCCTTGAGGACATTGAAGAGATACTGAAACAAACCAAAGAACAATAGCAATACAGAGATATGGCAAATATCAGTAAGAAAATAACGGAGATTTGCTCCACAGGCACACCGAAACAAAAAGCCTTCCTGATTATCAAGAGCCACGATAAGAGCTCAAGATTGAAGGAGGCTATAGTGCTCACCTCCGATGAGAGGAAAGCCCTCAGGGAATCCCTCAAGACCGATGCGGACAAAAAGGAGTTCAATAAGTGGCTCAACTATTTTGAGGTGCTCAGGCAATACTACCCCGCCCTTGCTATCTCTCACCTCACTTTCAAAAATAGTGTGATGAATCTCCTTGCCTTCGTACAGCAATGGGAGGACTATCAGGAAGAGGAAAACCACCTCAACTATATCCTTACGGAGCTTAAGAATATGGGAGATAAGGCTGCGGTGGAGATGATGAGGAAGAGAGTGGTATCCCTCCGCTTGGATGGCTCCCGCTTCATTGTGGGGGATGATGGCTATTTCAGGCTCCAATTAGAGGGGCTGAAGGGTAGCCTTCAGAGAATGAGTGCTCAGGCGAGCTACTTCCTTGAGGAAACAAAAACCTACCTCAAAGCTATTGAGGATTGGATGAAGAAGAAACACTGTGAGGCTATAATGCCCGAAGGGATGAAGCTTATTATTGAGGAGATTAAGGAGGACTATGGGCTTGCGGTGGCTCCGAAGTATAGCTCAAGGGAACTCAGGAAGCGGGAAGAGAGAGGCGAGACCATAACCGCAGCACAGCGGGAGCGGGCTTTGGTGCCGAACTATGAGGATACAAAAATCAGGGAGGACTTGATAAATGAGATTGAAAAGCTTATATTAGATTATGAAAATACTATTTGAGTTATGAGAGAGTACAATCAAAATATAAGTGGTGCAATACAGCCGAAAGGGGCTAAACAGGAGCCGAAGGAAGGTGTAACCTCCTACAGGCTGACAACCGCCCTCCTTGATAGTGTGATAGGGAAGAAAGAGAGCACCCTCTTCTCCGAACAGGAGCACCTCCCTGAGGGTATGATAGCAAGCTATGAGCCTCTCACCTTCAAGGATGAGAAGGGCAAAACAACCACCCCAACCGCCCTACAGATGAAGGCGTACCTTGTCCTATCCGAGTTTGTGGATTCAATGAGGGAAGAGGAGAAGGTGAAGGAGTACATAAACAACCTCCCTGATAGAATGAAGTGGGATACCGAGGAGGAGAAGAGGAAGAGGGCTGCTCCCCTTCAGGGTGTTATCAATGTGCGGGAGTTTGCGAGACAGGTAGCGGGCACCCCGAAGGTAGGAACAAAACATATAGAAATAACCGAGAGGCTCCTCAGGGAACTTGAAGAAACCTACATATCTCAGGAGGTGAAGCTTCAGAACGGTGATAGGCTCACACTTGACACTCCTATTGTGAAGCTTGGGAGAAGGGTGAAGAAAAGAGCTAAGAACGGCAAGGAGACAGATAATTGGAGAGAGATATTGGTGTTTGGTGATGTGTTCTTCTTCGGGCTTGATATGGCGGGAGGGTATCAGATAGCTCCCACAACTATCCTCCAACTGTGGAACACAGCGGGCAACAATACAGAGCTCTTCGGTGTGGTGTTCTTCCTACTCCTCAGGATGAGGGGGAACTTTGTGAGCCACGCTCAGGAGAAGGCAGCACAGGCGAGGAAAGAACTCCTCAAGGAGAAGAGAGACATTGAAGAGGTGGATAAGAGGGAGAAGGCAGCTCTCAGGGAGGCTCTCACCTACAGAGAGAGTGTGGCTTCCCTTTTGGAGAGGGTATCCAACAGAGAGACCTTTTATAAGAAGGTGAACAATAAAGAGTACCTCAGGAAGGACAAGGTGAAGAGCTACCTTGAGGATATGAAGAACTCCCTCCTTGCTGTGGGGATAGTCTCAGAGGTGTACTTCTCTCAGGATGGTATGATGTGCAACTTCGTATTCAATCCTGATTGGATAGCCGAGGAGAGGCAGAAATTGAAACAGTAACCGCAGCACCCTTCAAGCCCCTCAAGGGGATGGTGATAAAATGGGAGTACTTTTGGGGAAAATGGGAGTACTTTTGGGGAAAATGGGAGTACTTTTGGGGAAAATGGGAGTACTTTTGGGGAAAACGCCTCTTATAATTGATTAAGGCTCAGAGCGTTTGAGGGTGTCTGAAAAAGCCTCTAAGATATATTAATATTTATTAATATATATTAATATAGGGAAAGGAGGGAAAATCCTTAGGGATTTCCCTCTTTCTTCTTTCTGAGGAGGTACTGAAGGAACAGGTACAACCACCACCGAGGAAGAAAAAATTTTCATTTTTCTTCCCCTTGAGGATATATCTACATTTCAAAGGGCTCAAGGTGCTCCCGCTGCGGTGTGGAGTGCCTTCAAAAATTGCGAAAAATAGAAAAAGCGATAATTAATATATACAGGCGGGATACAGACCGAAAACAGAAAAGCCCCTCCTGTGTATCATTATGAAGTATCAGAAAGGACAATCAGGAAACCCCTCAGGAAAGCCTCAGGGGGCAAAGAACAAGCCCCCACAGCGGGCACAGAAGCTCCTCAAGGAGGTAATCAAGCACAATGCGGGCACCCTTCGGGAGGACTTACAGGAAGCCTCACCCTCTCAGCGGGTGGGATTCCTCACCAACCTTATAGCCTACTCACTCACCGAGAGGAGAGTATCAGGGAGAGAGTTCCTCCCCGAAAGGATAGAGCGGGCTGAGGTGTTCGATGGTGATAGCATTGTGATAAATGTAGCCTATGGCACCGATGAGGAGCTCAGGCAGGACTATATCAATATGCTTAGGGGGAGAGGGCTCACGGTGGAGGCACTTGATGAGGAGCTCCAAAGCCTGAGGAAGGCAGTTCTCAACTGATAGGGCTCCCACCCTTCGGGCTGCGGTGTAAATCAGTAAACAAATAATATAGTAACATAATAATATAAGTTACTGATTTGCGTTATATGAGGAGACACAGCTCTCTCAGGGAAAAAGTGTCATCTTTCCACCTTCGGAGAAACCTTTGTAAGGTATTGGAACACACCGAGAAGAGCCCTGAGGAAATGTTAAAATGCTATGGAACAGACAACACAGGAACTCAATCCTTTCCTCTCCCTTCAGGTGGAGAGAAAGCCGAAGGCAAAGAAGAAGCCCTATATCAAGCCCGCTGCGGTGAAACGCCTTGAGGAGAGGCTCCACGAAGCCCGCCTGAAGAGATATGCTCACCTTGATATCCCTCCGAGCTACATAGTGAAGGAGAAGAGGCGGGATGATACAGCCAACGGCTTAACTCAATGCGTAATTGATTGGATACGGCTCTCAGGAGGGCAAGCCGAGAGGATAAACACCACAGGAAAGCCCCTCTTCCAAAGAGACCAAAGAGGACAGGTGAGAGGGGTGAAGTGGATTACAGGCAACACCACAAGGGGCTCCGCTGATATCTCAGCCACTATTCAGGGAAGGAGTGTGAAGGTGGAGGTGAAGATAGGCAAGGACAGACAGAGCGAGGCTCAGAAAGCCTATCAGGAGGCGATAGAGGCAGCGGGGGGAGTGTACTTCATAGCCCGAAGCTTCACTCAGTTCCTTGAGTGGTATGAGAGGGAGTTCCCCGCCTGATGGGTGCCCTCAGGAGCAATGCGGGAACAATGGAAGAGCAATCCGATGAGGGGGAACAGTTCCCCTCCGAGCTCTGAGACCGCAGCCCCGAACACTCCACGCTGATGAGCGAGCACCTTCAAAAACGCCCCTTCAAAATCAAGCACTTACAAACCGCAGCACCCCCTATAAAAAACAGTTATCCCCTACCCTTCGGGATTGCAAAGAACAATAAAAAAACAACAGGGAGCCACAACCGCAGCCCCCTGAAGTTCCTCCGATGGAGCGGAGAGCTATTCAGAGCTACTCCCCTCCTCTTCCTCTTCGGCAATCCTGAGGAGCTCTTCCACCGCTGCGGTGTGCTTGTCCTCCTCCGCCTGATGAGCAGCCTTCCACTTCCCGAACTCACCGAGGAGCCCCTGAGACAGGATGAAGTGATAGGCTTCATTTTTTAGCTGTTTCTCCTCCTCAAACTTGGAGAGCGGGCAAGTGGATACCTCTTCCTCTTCGGGAGCCTCCTCAGAGCTCTCAGGCTCCTTCGGGAGGTCAATATCCCCGCTGTGAGAGAGCCCGCAATGCTCCTCAAGGGATTTCACCCTCCTGATGAGATACTCCTTCTGATAGTCTCCCACTCCCTTCAGGCAGTCAAAGACACAATACACCTGAGTAGCTACCTCAGAGCTCCACGAAACACCCTCCTCAAGGGTGTAGTCCACAAACCTCTGTAGGAGGAAGCGGAGCCCTTCTTCAAGGTAATTCACCATAGAGAAATCAGACAGCCCGCAGAACTCCACAGGCTCAGGAACTAAGGCAGTTCCCTTCAACACTTTTTGAGTTTGTAACATAAAACTAAAGGAACACCCTCAAAGCTGTGCTAACCTCCACAAAGTGAGGCGAGGGCTTTACAGTATCCTCCAACTTCAAGGGTGTAGATTTCAGGGTAATATATACCATAACCTTTGTGATTTTTAGCGGTGCAAAGGTACACACTTTTTCCGACATAGAAGAAAGATTTTGATACTTCGGTGTATCAGAGTGCTGCGGTGCCCTGAGCAAAGCATTGAGCCTGAGAGTGATTGAGGGGTGCATTTTGATACTTCGGTGTATCAGAAAAAAATTGAGGCGGGCTTCACACACCACTCCCTTCTATAGCCCTTCAGGAGAGGGGCTTTTTTCGTACAATTAACCGAAAGGAGAGGGAGTATTCAGAGCCCTCTGTATCAGCGAGAAATAGGAGGCAAAACAGAGCGGGAAATGCTACTGAAAGAGCTCTAATCCATAGGGAGGGGAATACTGTAGAAAATTTTTTTTCAGGGGAGTACCTACACCAATCCAAAGGGGTATAGGGGAAAGGAAAGCCCCCCTCCTCCAAAGGCGGGGATACGTGGCTCAGCTTGTTTCACCTTTCAGACAGCGGGGGGAGGGGGTACTCAGGGAGGGGTACATAGGGAGGGGAACATTGGAGGGCTGCGGTGCCCCTGTTGAAAAAAAAGTTCAAAATAATGCAACTTTTTTCTTCTATATTGGAATTATTTTGTATATTTGCACTATAGAAAAATAAGTAAACCGATGAGCACAACCGCAGCAAATAGCACAAAATTAGCGAGATACAATAAAAGTAATGTGATGAAGAAAGGCACAGAAACGGCACTTTCCCCCCTTCAGGCTACCAACAGAGAGGGAGTGATGATAGGGAAGGAGTATATCCCCGCCCTCAATATGATGGAGGCTCAGGGCTCTCAGGCTGTCCTCACTTGGAAGCAAGCTGTGAGCTCCTTTGTGGTGAACTCCAACACAAAGCCCTCCTCACGCCTCCTCTACACCCGCACCTTAAAGCTCTTCTTTGAGTGGGCTCAGCGGGAAGGGAAGAGCCTCCACTCCCTCACAGGCACCGATATCCTCTCCTATATGGACTATTTGAAGCTTCAGGGGAAAACCTCACTCACTATTTGCTCCTACCTCACCTCCCTCCGCTCTTTCTATGAGTGGGCAGAGCGGGAGAAGCTCTATCCTAACATTGTGAAGGGAATCAAGAGCCCGAAGAGGAAAAACAAGTTTGTAAAGCAGCACCTCACCGATGGGAAGAGCGGAGAGCTCCTCCAATACTTTCAGGAACGCTCCCTCAGGGATTATGCCATAGTAAACCTTATCCTCAGGACAGGGCTCCGCACTATTGAGGTGGTGAGAGCCGATGTGGGGGATATCACATATAGAAACTTTGAGGACAAGAACGGCAAGGAGGTAATGAGGAGAGTTCTCAGGGTGTGGGGCAAGGGCAAGGAGGAGAAGGATGATTTTGTAATCCTCACCGATAAGGCTTTCAATCCCCTTAAGGACTATCTCAGCACCCGCCCGAAGGCAAAGGATATTGAGCCTCTCTTCGTATCGGATTGCTACGCTGTGAGCGGTGAACGCCTCTCCACCCGCACTATTAGCGGGATATGCAAGAGCGGGCTCAAGGCTATAGGCTTGGATAGCTCAGAGTACACAGCCCACTCCCTGAGGCACACCACAGCCACCACCATACTGAAGCACGGAGGAAGCCTTGATGAGGCTCAGGCTGTGCTCAGACACACCTCTCCTGAGACTACTCAGATATACCTTGAGAGCATAAAGGATGAGAGCCGTTTGGAGCGGAACACAGAGGGGCTCCTTGATGAAGCCTTCTAATCAGTAAACAAGTAACAAAGTAAACAAGTAATATAGTAATACGATGGCACACGAAGAACAGAACACAATGGGGGAGATAGTTTCCCCCTTCAGGAGCGAGGAACTAAGGAAACAGATGGAGAAGAGCCTTAGGCGGATGGGATACCTCTCAGAAGGCGAGGAGTGCCCTCCCTGTGGCTATGAGCTCAGGAACAGGGAAGCCTTCAGGAGCCTTATCAATCCCGATGAGGACAAGAGGCTTGTAGTGGCTACCCTCTTCTTCCTGTGGCTTGCAAGGGAAGCATATCAGTATAAGGGGGGCTTTGATACTCTCTCCTTCACTAAGAAGGTGAGGGATTACCTCTCCACATACGACCTCCCCACCGCAACCGACAGGGGCAAAAAGAGCCTCTCTGAGGGGCTTGGGAAGAGGAAGGCTGAGGAACTGATGAACGGAGTTAGAGAAATCTTCACAGAGGAGGACTTGAAGCGAGTGGAGGACTTCATAACGCTCCACCGAATCAAGGTGCAAAACATACTCCTTGAAGAGATACTCCTCTACCTCTCAGACTACCTCCTTGAGGGCTCCGATGGCTATATAGGGGAGTACACTCAGAGCAAGGGCTACAGCCCGAAGAGAAAGAAGCTCAACAAGGAGGACAAGGAAGCAATCCTGAGCACCGCTGCGGTGATATTCTTCCACATTGAGCACATAATCCTCTCAGGTGCCTTCCTTGAGGGTGGAGAGGAAAACATTTTCCCGCTCTCCTCCGAGACTACCGAAGGGGGCTACTGTGAGAGCTTCGCAGAGGAGGTGTGGCACTACTTTATCCCTACCATAATGCGGGCACTTGATATTTACTCCTATACACTCCTTCAGGGCTACACCGAGGAGGCAATAGAGAAGATAAACACCGAGGCGGACACACAGGAGAGCAAGATACAGGCAAGTGAGAAGGAGTATATCTCCCGCCTCTCCCGCAAAGCCACAGCCGAGAGGGTGATGGGGAGCAAGTTCAAGGAATACGCTGAGGGATGGTAAACGAAAAGGAGAGGCTCTTCAATAGTTTCAGCCTGTGGCAGCTTGCTTCCCGCTTCGGGATAATGCCTACAGAGAAACAGAAGGAGGAAGCCTATGAGAGATTAGGCGATGAAACCACCTTCAGAGGAACCCTCTTCCTGATGCACCTTGAGGAGATAATAGTGAGGGATGAGTTTGAGAGAGTGAAAAAGAAGAGAATCAGTAAACAAATAATAAAGTAATATAGTAACCAATGGCAGACACGCTCAAAGATTTCAAGGAATACACTCTATATCCCGCCCTGTGGGGCTCTATAGATGTAGCCTTCAACTGTCCTCCCTTCAATATGGACTTCAGGCTCCGAGGGGAGAAATGGGTATCCCCGAAGCACCGCAGCGGTGAGGAATCACACACCGACAGGAGAGGGGAGCAAACAGTTATCAATAGGAAGAAGCCCCACCTCCTCAGAGATTGGAGCGAGGATAGAGCCGTTTCCCTTGTGGATTTCACCATAGAGAAGAAGGGCTGTGATTTCCTTGAAGCTCTCAAGTACCTTGCTGAGTGCTGCGGTCTCACCCTCCCCGAAGCTGACAGCGAGGAATACAAAGCCTATGAGGAGAGACAGAAGAAGCGGGAGAAGGCTCAGGAGCTCTTCACCGCAGCCCTGTACGATGGGAGCAACTCAGGGGCTCAGGAGGTGCTCTCCTACCTCAGGAACTCCCGAAGGTGGACTGATGAGGAGATAAAGGAGGCGGGGCTTGGATACATTGATGAGAGCCTCTATCCACGCCTCAGGGGTATAGGGGAGGAGCTCTTCTCAGAAGTGGTGTATCCCTACAAGCCCGACAGCGAGGGCACCGAGACACTCACAGCGGGCACCACCCACCGCCTCACTATTCCCTTCAGGAGTGGCAGTAGGCTTCAGGGCTTCAAGGTGAGGGATATCCTCTCCCGCAATCCGAAATACAAGTATCTCAACAGCAAAGGGCTGAAAGTTACTGAGGGCTTCCTCTACATAACCTCAGGGCACACCGATATCACGGTAGTAGAGGGAGAACTTGATGCACTACACGCTCAAATCAAGGGAGCGGAGAATGTAGTAGCCACAGCGGGGAGCGGAGTGAAGGAAGGACAGCTACAGGATGCAATCAGGCGGGGTGTGAAACGTATCACCCTCCTCTTTGATAACGATGAGCGGGGGAGGGGCTTTATACAGCCCTCAGCCGAGAAGATAACCGCTCAGGGGCTCTCCTGTTTTGTCTCCTACCTCACCGAGGGGAAGGATACTGATGAATACCTCAGCACCCACACCCTTGAGGATTGGAGGAAGATGGTGAACACCTACTCAGAGCCCTTCTGTGTGTGGCAGCAGCAGCAGACAATTAACCGATACGCTGATATATGCACCTCTCAGGAGGGTATCCTCACAATGAAACAGAGGGAGGACTTCCTGAGAGAGATGGTGGACTTGATGAACGCCCCCACCACCGCAGCGACAGACAGAGAGCTCCTGAGGACAAATCTCTCCTACAATGCCGAGAGCCTCAAGATAGACCTCTCAGAGCTCAAAGAGTATGCCGATAGGGAATATTACCGAAAAGAGGCAAAGAAACGCTCAGAGACCGCTCAGAAGGCTTCGGATGAGATTTCCCGACTGATGGGAGAGGGGAGGACTGATGAAGCCCTCAAGGTGATGAGAGAGACCTCTTCCACCCTTCAGGCTCAGGATAAGGCAACGGTGTACGCTCAAGCCTTCTCAGTATCCACGCCCGCAGAGTATGAGAAGCTTCTCTCCACGGTGAAGGATGGTATCCCCACAGGCTACACCTTCAGGAAACAGAACAACTCCGAGGAGGAGCTAACCCTCAATGCGGGGCTCTCCTTCATAGCGGGCTACCGAGGACACGGAAAAACCTCCTTCCTGAATAACATTGCCCTCAATGTGATGAAGAGGAACACCGCAGCGAACAACGGAGGGGAAGTGTTCTACTTCTCCTATGAGGTGGATAAAGCCCGCCTGATAGCCTCTCTCCTCAATACCTATGTGAACAATCCCTCAATCTCAAGAAACCCCCTCAGGACTATACAGAGCTACTTCAAGGGCTGCGGTGCCCGATACTTTGAGGGGAACCAAAAGGAGAGCAATTATAAAGACTTCCTGAAGAAGAAAGATGAGTTTCTCCAACACCTACACAGCGGAGCTCTCCGAGTGGTGGATATCACCTTCAAGGCTGAGGAACTCCTGAGGGCTCTCAAGTGGCAGATAGCACAGGCGGGGAAGCCCTCCCTGATTTGCTTGGACTACACACAGCTTCTCTACTCAGAGAACGCCTCACGCCTCAGGACTGAGGAAATGAAGCGTATCCTCACCGACATAAAGGACTTTGCAAACGATGAGGGGCTCCCTGTCCTGATGGCAGCACAGACAAACCGCAACATTGACAGCCCGCTTGATTTGGTAACTCAGAACATAGGCGAGGCGGGAGACATTGAGAGGGTAGCCGACACGATAGTAGGACTGTACAACCTCAAGGAGCTTCACCCTGTCCTCACCCCGAAGGAGGCAAGCGGTGAGATTGCAAGGGCTGTGAGATTGGCGGGCTATCAAGCCCTTCAGGAGCCTCTCAGCAAGGTAGAGGGAAAGGTGTTCTGTAGGCTGATGAAGCGGAGATATGGGGAGTTTCCCCTTGACACTATACTTGATTGGTGTGGAGCTACAGGATACTTCAAGCCGAACAAGCCCGAAGCACTCACCCCTCAGACAGTAGGCAGCACCCCCACCGCAACGGCTCAGGAGGTGGAGAGCTCCGAGGATACACCCTTCTAAGACCGCAGCACTATGAAGATAGCTCTCTGTATAATCCTCTTCCTCCTTCTCCTACCCTTAGGGCTCTACCTCAGGACTTGGGCTTATGGCTCAGGGAGAGGCAGCACACCACCCCCGCCCTCCTTCTTCCTCAGACGGTGGAGAGAGGGCACCTCAGGGATGAGGCTTGAGTGGAGGCTGCGGTGTGAGGAGCGGGCAATCAACAGAGCCCACAGGAGGAAGCTCAGGAGAGAGCGGAAAGGCAAGAAACAATAAACTCAAACATAGCAAGAAATGAAAGTAATCAGTATCGCAAACCACAAGGGAGGAGTAGGGAAGAGCACCTCAGTAGCCTGTATCGGGATAGCTCTCTCTATGGCGGGAAAGAAGGTGCTCCTGATTGATTTGGATGCACAGCAAAATCTCACCTACTTCTTCAGCAAGGAAGAGCTCACGGAGAAGAGTGTATATGATACCCTCCTCAGGAAGGAGCCTCTCCCTGTTATCGGAGTGGATGAGGGGCTTGATATAGTTCCCGCCTCTATCCTCTTAGCGAGAGCCGACAGGGATATGAACTCAATCCCCCTTCGGGAGCTCCGACTGAAGAAGGCAATAGAGAGCCTGAAGGGGAGATATGACTATATCCTCCTTGATTGCCCTCCCTCTTTGGGGATAGTAACCACTAACGCCCTTGTAGCTTCCACCGAAGTATATATACCCCTCACCGCTGAGGCTCTCCCTCTTCAGGGGCTCAGTATGCTCAAGGACTTCATAGAGGAGACACAGGAGGAGCTCAACCCCTCCCTGAAGCTCTCAGGTATCTTTGTAACCCGCTTCGGGAGAAAGCGTATCAATATGGATATATATGAGCTCCTTGAGGAGAACTATCCCTCAATCCTCTTTGAAACGAAGATAAGGGAGAATGTGAGCCTTGCTGAAACCCCACTCCTGAGCGGAAATGTGTTCAAGGAGTTCCCGAACAGCACAGGGGCACAGGACTACAAAGCCCTCACCGATGAGATACTCAGGAGGGAGAAGAAATCAGTAAACAAATAACATAGTAATATAGTAACACAATAATATAGTAACCCTATGGCAAACAGAAAAGGACATATGAAGGAACTCCTCAGGGGTATAGTAACCGAGAACGCCCCCACCGCTGAGGAACAGTTCAACGATGATG
>JAEIGA010011168.1_pt1 | contig 13635 bp, 11 predicted proteins | sample 9270691 | NCBI WGS metagenome assembly JAEIGA01 (sample SAMN17057246, study PRJNA624740) | gut metagenome | biome: biome; isolation source: fecal sample | host: Bos grunniens | place: China: Xizang | collected 2019
AAATCATGCAAAAATAGTAGCTAAACGAAATATAAAGAAAGGTATATCACTAACACCCCTAAACTGATTTCTAAATGCTTTGACTTTTGCATTGAAACTCTCTGCTGATGCGTTTGTTGATCTATTCTCAAAGTAGTTAGCTATTGTTGCGTAGTTATTCTGCATTGTTTGTATCACCGAATTAAAGAACTTTGAGTTTAGTCGCTCCACATCCTCATACCACCGTGCAAGCTTTGTTAGAGCTACACCCTTATTGCATCGCATATTAAATATATCCGTTAGTTTCATTGAGATGCTATATGCCTCCTCAATATCAGGATACTCTCTGAATAGTATTTCAGCTCTACGCTTTTGGCTATCAGTCCACTTTGAAAAGTGTTTCATTACAATATGACGACTACGGGCAAGAAGCTGTCGGCGAGTATCTCCATTCTCAAAGGTATGAGGTATAAATCTTCGACCTAACTCCTTGGCAAAGGCTATCTCTTCATTCTCCTGGTCTATCGCTTGCCAGCGATAATCTACACGCAGGTCGCTCACAGCCTCATTCATAAGTTTCTGCACGTGAAAACGATCCGATACTATCGTAGCATTGGGGAATGCTCTCTTTGCTATAAGCTTCATCGAGGGGCTTAGATCTATGGTTATCTCCTTTACTTTTAGACGTTTATGACGTGGTAGTTTTGATAGGTAGCATATAATATCCTCACTCTTTGTGCCTTTTATCATTGCTACGAGCGAGCCTTTACCTCCGTTTGCTGATTTATTGGTTACGATGGTATATAACTCACCTTGCGAGAGTGCCGTTTCATCCATAGAAAGACGCTCGCCGATATTCTCTTTGAAGAGTACATATTCCGAGGCGTGATAACGCTGCTCCCACACTTCGTAACTACTAAGAAAATACTTATACCAGAATGATAACTTCTTGCCATCTACGCCATACATACGACCTATAGTGCGGATGCTGAGTGTACTACTCTCTATAGACACCTTTTAAAAAAGCTGCGAACTCCGCAGTAATCTGAGTGCCCAAATGAGTCAGGTCATAACTATTTGTAAAGACTTTGCCAGTACTCTTTTCGAGCCACTTGCGACGACGAATATGAAGAAAAACAGGCTTTCCCCTAAGTGGAAAATCTTGGATAATACTCTGCTCGGTAAAACCTTTACTCTCATACCCGACAGCTTTGGGCGGAATATGCTGCTCGTCTAAAAATAGATGCACATCTACATCGGATACTTCAGTATGCACCAACTCAAAATAGTCGTATATTACCCCTGGCAACAACAACTTCAACGGATCTTCTATCTTCTCTTTGCGCTTAACCATAACACAAAGATACTATATTTTCTAAAATATCCCCACCAGAATTTACGACTGAGCCTCTAAAACCGATGGCTTTGAGCATCCATTCTTCGACGAGGACGGTGAGTGAGATTATTTTGTGTTGTGTGTAATATCAAAGAGAGTGAATAAAAAGTGTATTTTGTCGTTACGCTTGCCCTCAAAATGCTCATTTACGCTCAGTAAACTGCGCTTTTTCGGGCTTCGCAAGCCTAAAACTACATCTTTTTATTCACTCTCTTAGGTTATAAGGATTGGCTAAGTTACTTTTTAGTCAACCACTTGGTGTTGTTATAGTAGTTCTCCTACTTTGTACCGAAGATACGGTCGCCAGCATCGCCAAGACCTGGGAGGATATACTTTTTCTCGTTCATACCCTCATCAATAGAGGCAACGTAGATATCTACATCGGGGTGAGCCTCGTTAACAGCCTTAATACCCTCAGGGGAGGCTACCAATGCCATCATACGGATATTCTTGAAGCCGTCCTCCTTGAGGCGTGTGATAGCATCGCAGGCGCTACCACCAGTGGCAAGCATCGGGTCGGTAAGGATAACGAGGCGGTCCTTGTTTGCTGGCATCTTGTAGTAGTAGAATACCGGTTTGCAGGTCTCCTCGTCGCGGTACATACCGATATGTCCTACGCGAGCCGAAGGGATAAGGGTCAAAAGACCATCCACCATACCGAGTCCTGCGCGAAGGATAGGTGCGACTACCACCTTCTTACCCGCAATCGTAGGTGCCTTCATAGGCTGTAGTGGGGTCTCGATATCTATGTATGTTAGTGGGAAGTCGCGGGTAACCTCGTAGCCCATCAACATAGAAATCTCCTGTAGCGATTGACGGAACTGTGATGTTGAGGTCTCCTTATTACGCATAATGGTTAGCTTATGCTGTACCAATGGGTGGTCGATAACGTGTACGCTCATATTGTTGTGATTTTATTAGTTACACAAAGATATGAATTATATTTTGTATAACAAATAAAAATGAGAGTGAATAAAAAGTGTATTTTGTCGTTCTTTATTGTAATAAGAGATCATCTACTTCCGCTAACAAATTGTCTCTGCAATGGGCAGTACATCAAAGTACAGCCCATCGCCTTGAAATTCGCCGAGCGTTGTATCTAATCTCTTCTAACAACAAATTTGCTTGCCCTCAAAATGCTCATTTACGCTTAAAAAATAGGTCAGAAAACCGAAGTTATCTGACCTATTGCTCTTTATCTAAAATGATTACTCCTACTGACGGTAAGTGTGCTCAACATAGATAGCGTGCTGCATAGCCTCGCGCTTTGCGATTGAAGGCTTTGTGAAGTACTGACGACGACGAAGCTCCTTCAATACACCAGTACGCTCATACTTACGCTTAAACTTCTTAAGGGCGCGCTCGATGTTCTCACCCTCCTTAACCTGCATGATAATCATAATTCTATTCTTTTTTATATTAGTAATCTTTGTTCTGTTTGACCTCTTAGGCGGGTCTCTCCACTTAACTACCCTTAAGTTGGGTTTTTAGTTTGTCCTTTGCAACCTTGTCGCTCGGGACCGATGCTTAAATCTACTCGGGGCTTGTACCAAAATCGAGATATGGGGCAAGCATTGCTGCTTCCTCTGTACTCAGTATGTTAGTCTCAATCATCTCTTCTATGGTACTCCAACCTCCTTTCAATTCACGGTAGTTAATTATTCTCTTGAGCATCTGGTTCGATACATACGGATGAACCTCTAACTCTTTGGAGCGCGCAAAGTTAATAAATATTTTTTTAATTTTAGCACTATCGCAGTAAATTTGTGGTAAAATCTTCTGAAAATTCTCCTCTGTAACCACTTCAAGCTCCGAAATTTGCGTTTTTGAGTAGTATCCGCCCAACAATTGACGGTATCGGAGGATGTGTACGGCACTCTTAGGACCGATGCCATTAAGGCTTACAAGGGTAGCAGAGTCGGCGCTATTTATATCTATAGGTAGCTCCAGCTTGTTGGGCTTGGTTTCCACGGTGTCTCTATCCTCGAAGATGATATATGGACGTAGACGCGCTGCCATTATGGAGTCTACGGCATAGCACTCCTCGAACTCTGCCATATCACTGTAGCCACCAATCATATCGCGGTAGCGGATTATGAGTTTGGCTTGGCGTATGGAGAAGCCTAATGTCTGCAGATACTCTGCCGTGGCGGTATCTATCTTAAATGGGGTATATTCGACGTGGCGTTCTACGGTTGTGATAGGGTGCGGGTTATACTCCTCCGTGTTAGGCTTTATGCGGTACTCCTCGCCTATGGTGATGTATGGTTCCAAGGCGAAGTAGATCGAATCGGTCATATTGTAGCATAGCGCTACATCCTCCTTAATGCGAAATACCTTGCCCGCCTCGCGCCACTTTAGTAGGCTTACGGCTACCTCGCGAGGTATGCCTGCATCCAACATCGTGCGGTAGTCGGCAGTGTTGGGGTCGAATGGCTTAGGCTCAACGCCCTTTACTATAATGCTATCTTGTTGTGGCAGAGGATGTGGAGTCTGTTGAGATACTCTATCGTTGTTTGGTTTCGAGAGTAGTGCGATGACTAAGATAGTGGCGCATAGCACCGCTACCCACACTACGGCTGATACTCTATATGGACCTTGACTACTCATTTGTTACCACTGTGCCTCGTCCGAGAGCCATAGCTTACGGTAGCGACGTGATGGCGACTCGATGAACTCACCAATGTTGTACTCACTCCACCTCTCGCTCACCATACGGATAACATCTGGTGTCGAGGTCACTACATTAGGGAAGCGTGGAGGGTTATCGCCATAGCCTGGGCGCTTCGAGCGAGCATCTACGATGAGGATGTCTCCCGCGATGCTAATGTCGCGCTTAGGGTCGGTATTGGCAGCTGCGAGCCAGAGCAAATCTGAAGGACGCATACTACCCACAGCACCATTGTCGAAGAGTGCCACATATTTGATATTGGTAATATTGTTGTGATTGAGGTAGCCCTCTACATCAATCTTCTCGTGCCACTCGCGCTCGGCAAAGAGGAGTAGCAATCCGAGCTCTTCGGTAAACTCCGTGTTGAAGTATTCCACGCCACCGTATGGCTGTGCTGTGCGAGGTGCGCTAAAGGTCGTCTCTGCGCTCTTAGGGTCTATATCCGTTAGGTCTATAGCCAACTTCGAGCCGTAGCCTGTGGTTGGTGTAGCGTGGTCCAAGACATCAAGGATACCCTCCGACCATATAAGGTTTTTGTGTGGGTTGAGACCTCTTAGAAGCCCAAACATAGCCTCCTTAGAGCGTAGGTTGGTATCGGCAGGTGTTATGACTAAGTATTTGTTAAACATCATCTGTCCAGCACCCCATAGACCCTGCGCCACCTTGTTGGGCTGACCCAAGTAGCGCTTATGGATAGATACTAAGGCTATATTGTGTGCTGTGCCCTCCATTGGCATATAGAGGTCCTCCACTTCGGGTTGCACCGCAAGGCGTATTGGGGCAAGGAAGATACGCTCCGTAGCCTTAGCGATATAGGCATCCTCCATAGGTGGTACGCCTACGATAGTAGCGGGGTAGATGGCATCGTGGCGCGAGGTGATAGCCTCGATATGGAACTTCGGATATAGATCTGTAAGGGAGTAGAAACCCGTATGGTCGCCAAAAGGTCCCTCCACGGTGAGCTCCTCCGTAGGGTCTACATAGCCCTCGAGCACAAAGTCACAGTCGGCTGGCACGTAGAGCTCGTTTGTAAGACACTTAACGAGCTTAACGGGCTTCTGACGAAGCATACCCGCAAGCAACATCTCGTCCATATTATCGGGCATAGGTGCTGTCGCAGAGTAGATATAGGCAGGGTCGCCACCAATAGCTACACTCACGGGCATACGCTTTCCGAGGCGCTTATATGCGTCGTAGTGGCGTGTTCCCGTCTTATGACGATGCCAGTGCATACCCGTAGTCTTGTCGTCAAAGATCTGCATACGGTACATACCGAGGTTCGGAATGCCAGACTCGGGATCTACGGTGGCTACCATTGGTAGTGTTATGAATGGTCCACCGTCGCAACCCCACGATGTGAGTATTGGCAGACGACTTAGACGAGCCTCATCGCCACGCCATACCACCTCTTGACACTCGCCACGGCTGTTGCTCTTATGCGGAAACCACTTAGCTGCATCCTTGAGTAGAGGCAGCATCTTGAGCTTATCCCAAAGGTTGTTCTTTGGAGATAGCGCCCCCTTTAGTAGGTTGTCTATGCGCTCGGATATCTCCTCGAGGTCGTTTACGCCCAGCGCCATAGCTATGCGCCTATCCGAACCCATCATATTCATAAGCACGGGGTAGTCGGTGCCGCTATTCTCGAATAGTATCGCCTTGCCACCACCCTCCATTTTGGAGATGCGGTCGGTAATCTCGCATATCTCGAACTTGGGGCTTACCTCCGTTTTGACGCGAATAAGCTCGCCCTCAGCCTCCAACTTGCTTATGAACTCCTTTAATCTCATAGAATTATAGTAGTGCTAACTCCAACACTTCGTTATTGGTCTTTACGTAGTGGAACGTTAGACCCTCCACATACTCTGCTCTAATCTCCTCGATATCCTTGCGATTCTCCTCCGAGAGGATGATGTCGGTGATGCCAGCGCGCTTAGCCACAAGGGTCTTCTCGCGCAAGCCACCCACGGCAGTAACTCTACCGCGAAGCGTAGTCTCGCCAGTCATAGCGATACGCTCCTTAATCTTGCGACCTGTATATGTGGAGGTTATAGATGTTACCATTGTAATACCTGCCGATGGTCCATCCTTAGGCACAGCACCTTCGGGAACGTGGATGTTGAGGTCGTACTCCTCGAACATCTTGCGGTCGATGCCAAGCTCCTCGTGGTGAGCCTTAACCCACTCGAAGGCTATGGTTGCCGACTCCTTCATCACATCGCCCAAGTTACCTGTAAGCGATAATTTGCCCTTACCTGGGGTTAGGATAGACTCAATATAGAGGATATCGCCACCCGTCTGTGTCCACGCCAAGCCAGTCACTACACCCACCATATCAGCGATGTCGTAGCGGTCGTTGTGGAAGATAGGCTTGCCAAGCATTGGCTCTATCTCCTCGATGCCGATGGTAGGCTTCACCTCCTCATTCAACGCAATAGCCTTTGCTCGCTGACGCGCGATTTTTGCAATGCTCTTGTCGAGGCTTCGCACACCCGACTCGCGAGTGTAGTCCTCGATGATGCGCACAACAGCCTCGTTTGTGAGGTTTAGCTTATCCTTAGGGATGCCGTGAGCCTCGCGCTGCTTGTTTACAAGGTGCTCCTGTGCAATGTGTACCTTATCCTCGAGAATGTAGCCAGGGATATTAATCATCTCCATACGGTCGCGCAATGCTGACGAGATATTCTCGATATTGTTTGCCGTAGCGATAAAGAGTACCTTTGAAAGGTCATACTCCGTATCGAGGTAGTTATCGTGGAAAGTGGTGTTCTGCTCTGGGTCGAGTACCTCCAACAAGGCGCTCGAAGGGTCGCCGTGGTTTGAGCGAGACACCTTGTCAATCTCGTCGAGGATGATAACTGGGTTCGATGCACCACAGCGCTTAATGGTCTCGATGATACGACCAGGCATAGCACCGATATATGTGCGACGGTGACCACGAATCTCCGACTCGTCGTGCAACCCGCCCAACGAGATACGACCAAATTTGCGCCCCATAGCCTCGGCAACAGACTTGCCCAACGATGTCTTACCTACTCCTGGAGGACCGTATAGACAGAGAATTGGCGACTTCAAATCGCCCTTTAGCTTAATCACGGCAAGGTGCTCCAACAAACGCTCCTTGACCTCGTCAAGACCGAAGTGGTCCTTATCCAACTGCTCCTTCACTACGCCGAGGTTGAGGCGGTCCTCTGTAACCTCATCCCACGGAAGGTCGAGCATCAGTTGTAAGTAGTTTATCTGCACCGAGTACTCCGCTACGGCAGGGTTTAGGCGCTCGAGCTTTGCCACCTCCTTCTCGAAGAGCTCTGCGGTATGCTTTGACCACTTCTTATCTTTAGCCTGCTCGCGTAGCCTATCCACATCGGCATCTGTGCCATCGCCCAACTCCTCCTGGATAACACGCACCTGCTGCTGTAGGTAGTAATCCTTCTGCTGCTTGTCTATCTCCTGCTTTACGCGGTTTTGTATCTCGTTCTTGATCTCGGCAAGCTGCTGCTCGCGCACCAATATCTCCAACAGACGGCGTGAGCGGGCAAGTAATCCTGGCGCCTCAAGAAGTTGCTGACGGTCGTCGTCGGTAAGCTCCATATTCGAGCAGATGAAGTTGATGATAGCGCGGTTAGAGTCGAGGTTCTTAATGGCGAACGCCGCCTCCTTAGGCATCGCTGGCGAGATGTTGATGATGTTAAGCGCCACATCCTTGATAGATTCAACAATGGCGTTGAACTCTACGCTCTGAGAGTCTGGCGCGCTATCCTTGATAGGGGAGACCTTAGCGCGGAAGTATGGCTGTGTGGCTGTGTACTCCAAAACCTCAATCTTCTCTAAGCCGTTTAGGATAACCGTGAGGTTACCGTTAGGCATCTCCAGAATCTTGAGTATTCGTGCAGATGTTCCCACCTTGTGCATATCCTTTGGTGTGGGATTCTCGATGGCGCTATCCTTCTGAAGCACTGCACCCAGAAGACCGTCACCAGCCTCCACGGCACGCACCAAGGCAATAGACTTGGCACGACCCACGGTGATAGGTGTCACCGAGCCTGGAAATATCACCGAACTGCGAAGTGTTAATATAGGCAGCGACTCGGGAATGTTAACCTCCTCGATAGTATCGTCACCACCCGAAATGATAGGGATAACCTGATGCTTGCCATCAAACAACTCAGGTACTAATCCCAAATCCTCAAAATCTTTATTATCTCTCTTATCCATAGTCAAATATATTTTTCTCTATCGAAACTCTCCATAGCGCGATATTCTACACCGCAACTCCTATGCGAGAGTACTCCAATAACGCTACAAATATAGCTCTTATTTCGTAGAAATAACCTCAATAAACGGTTTTGTTAATAACAATTTGTTGACAATTAAAGACTCGACGACATACGGTAGTCGGGAGTGGGTTTGGGGAGTAGAAAGGTGATTTAGCGAATTTAGGGAGTTTAAGGAGTTTAGTGAGGAATAGAGAGTTTAGGGAGTTTAGGGAGTTTAGGGAGTTTAGTGTTTCGCGTGATACCATCTCCCTAACTTCCTTAATTTCCTTAATCTCCCTAATAAAAAGTTGCAGACACCTTACTTTTCACTTTTCACCTTTTACTTTTCACTTTATAGATATTTGTCTCCCGTGGTGTATTTGAGGTCCTCGATAAAACTGCTGATATTCTGCTCCTCATTTGAAGGACAGATAAGCAGTACATCGGGGGTGTCAACCACGATGTAGTCCTTAAGACCGCTCACCACGGCAGCCTTGCCTTCAGGGAGAGTTATTATTGAGCCACGGGTGTTATGGGTCTTGATGTTGTTGTTGCTTAATGCGTTGGCATACTTATCTTTGCGTGAGTTCTGGTATGCAGAGCCCCATGTTCCTACGTCGCTCCAACCGAAGTCTCCGCTATGCACATATACATTATCGGCTCGCTCCATAATACCGTAGTCGATAGATATCGAACGGCACTCAGAGAATACTCGCTCGATAGCATTCTCTTCCTCGGCAGTGCCGAAGGTATGCTCAATGCTACTAAATAGCTGGGCGTGGTCGGGTAGGTGTTGCTCGAATGCCGAGATTATATCCTTGACCCTCCAAATGAAGATTCCTGAGTTCCACAAAAATTCGCCGCACTCCAAAAATGCTTCGGCTAATTCGCGGATAGGTTTCTCGGTGAAGCACTTGACCTTGCATATCTCCTGAGCGCTCGAACGCTGGATATATCCATAGCCCGTTTCGGGGCGTGTGGGTTCGATGCCAATGGTCATAAGGGCGGGGTTATGTGTAATAAAGTCAAGGGAGCTCTCTACGACCTTTGTAAACTCTACTTCGTTGAGTATCAAGTGGTCGGAAGGTGTTACTATCATCTCGGCCTCGGGATTCTTGCTTCGTAGATAGTAGGATGCGTAGGCGATGCAAGGGGCGGTATTGCGACCTATAGGCTCACAGAGTATCTGCTCCTCGCTAATCTCGGGGATATGCTCTAAAACAAGCTTTTTGTAGCGTCGGTTGGTTACCACGATAAAGTTCTCTATGGGAACAATATTGGCAAATCTCTCGAATGTATGGCGAATGAATGAACGCCCTGTGCCGAGGATATCCAAAAACTGCTTCGGCTTGTTCTGTCTGCTCATAGGCCAGAAGCGCTTGCCTACACCTCCCGCCATAATTACGCAATATCTGTTGTTTTTCATCCCTTTTTTAGCCCTTAAATTTTACAAATTTACACAAAGATAGAAAAAAATTTGTATCTTTGCAAAATCTTTGGCGCTATAAAGTAGGGAATTTGGTGCTAAAGGTGGAAAATTAAGTATTGTTACGATTATGAAAATTAGGCTGTTCACTATTCCAAATATGCTTACCCTCGCCAATCTTTTGTCGGGAGCTATAGCTGTTATCGTCACGTTGCAGTATCACAACTACACTCTTGCCCTCGGCTTGGTGGTCTTGGCTGCACTCTTCGATTTCTTGGATGGCTTCGTAGCGCGACTACTCCACCAGCAGTCGCCACTCGGTGTTCAGCTCGACTCGTTGGCAGATGACGTAACCTTTGGTCTTGTGCCAGCGTTGGTGATGTTTGATATGTACAGCACCTCGGCATCATACTATGGTTGTGGTTGTGCGGTAATGGAGTATTTGGGCTATTTGACCCTGCTTATAGCAGCCTTCTCGGTGTTGCGTCTTGCAAAGTTTAATATTGATACTACGCAGTCTACCGAGTTCTCGGGCTTGCCTACGCCAGCTAACGCACTGTTGCTATTGTCTGTAGCGATGCTCTGCCAGAAGGGTTATATCGCGCTATATCAGGAGCATATCCTGCTCTTGTCGGTAGCGATGTCGTTCCTTTTGATTAGCCCATTACGCATGTTTGCGCTTAAGTTCAAGGGCTTTGGCTGGAGCGGTAACGAGCTTCGTTACATCTTCCTTCTCGTATCGGCGTTGATTATAGCCGTTATGCCTATCTATAGTGTCACAATTATAATCACGTTGTATATTGTAGTATCGACCTTGAAGTGGTTGTTTTCCAAGAGAGAAAATTAGTGAGTGATGAGTAGGTTTTCAAGGATACTTTCGATTTTGTGCGTGGTCGTAGCATCGCTACTGCCTGAGTACTCATACGCCCAGCTCGATGCAGCTGCAATGCAGCGTGCTCAGCGTAACCAGCAGAATGGTATGGGGCAAGGTATGGGCTTGGGTCAAGGTACTGGTACTGGTATGCCTGGCGACCAAAATATGATGGGCGAAGGTATGGAGGGTGAGACTGGCGATACAACTGCGACAGAGAAGCGCGAGAAGCGTCCCCTTGAGTCCTACTACTTCAACGATACCACACGTGCCCTGCACAACTGGCAGTGGACCATTGACCGCGACTTCGATAGAGTCAATATTATGCCGTTGGATACCACGTTGCAGGATTGGCGTATCGACTACGCCTTCTACCGCAAGGGTGTGGGCGATATGGCGCTTGGAGGTCTCGGACAGTCGTCGCAGCCGATAAACTGGTTCGACCGCCGTCAGAGCAACGACTTTATCTTTGCTCGTAGCTACGATGCCTATACTGCGCGTCTGGACAATGTGCCATTCTACAACTGCAAGACCCCATTTTCTAATTTGACATACTTGGAGTCGGGTCAGAAGCGCTACCGCGAGGAGCATTTCGAGCTTATCCACACGCAGAATATTGACCCTTCGACCTCGGCAAATGTAACCTACAGGGCGAGAAGTACTATGGGTCTCTACGACTGGCAGCGTACTAAGAACCACGCCTTGTCGTTGGGCTTTGCGCATACAGGCAAGCGTTACTCTATCCACGCCGCCTATATGAACAACCTTATCGATGCACGTGAAAATGGTGGTGTAGTGGGTAAGTGGGCTATTGCCGATACTACCTTCGAGATGCCTTCGGGTGTGCCTATGCGTTTGGCATCGGCCAAGGCTGAGAACCACTATCGCAACAACGCTATCGTCGTTAAGCAGGCATACGCTATACCATTGCAGCGCGTTACTGAGTACGACTTCTCGTTGGCAGACCTCTCGGCAGTATATATCGGTCACCAGTTGGAGTATAACACCTGGTCTAAGGTCTATACCGACCAGCGTGCTGACTATACCGACCTTCGTGGTCACTATAACGAGGAGACGGGTAAGTGGGAGCGTGTCGATGGCTTGGAGTACTACGATAACTGGTATATCGACCCTCGCAAGTCGCGCGACTCAATCTCGGAGCGCTTGCTCTCAAATAAATTTTATGTGCAGATCCAGCCTTGGGATCGTGACGGAGCAATCTCGACGATAGATGGTGGTGTGGGCATCGACCTACATACCTACTCATACCTTCGTTTGGAGGACTACGTTGCTGGCAAGGTGACCAAAGATAAGCGCACTTCGTGGTATATGTATGGTGCTACGGGTGGTAAAATTAAACGATATGCAGATTGGGGCGTGAATGCAAAGTACTACCCATCGGGCTATCGTGGCGGAGACTTCTCAATGGACGGTAACGTGGTGTTGAGAGCCTATATCCGCGAACTTCCTTTGATTCTCAGCGGACGCTTCAAGCAGGAGTTCCGTTCGCCATCCTACTGGCAGGAGAGTCTACTCTCAAACCACTATATGTGGTTTAACTCCTTTAACAAGGAGTCTGAAACTCGCTTAGAGGTAAACTTCTCAGTTCCATCTATCGCGTTGGAGTTGGGGTTGTGGCAGGGCATTATGAGCGATATGCTTTACTACGATGCAAGTAGTAACATTCAGCAGTGCTCTGACGTAGTTAGCCTCACGAGTTTGTATGCTCGCAAGGATTTCCGCGTTGCGGGATTCCATTTTGACCATAGGGCATTGGTGCAAATCTCATCGGATGAGAGTGTGCTTCCAGTACCAGCATTTAGTGCTTACCTCTCGTACTACTACGAGTTCTGGGTTAAGCGCGATGTGCTACGAGTGCAGTTGGGTGTCGACGCCAGATTTAATACGTCGTACTACGCCCCAAGTTATAACCCTGCACTATCAGCCTTTTTCAATCAGCGCGAGGCGAGGGTTGGTGACTACCCATACCTCGATGCCTATTTGTCGGCTAAGTGGAAGCGTATGCGTATCTTGCTGAAGTATCAGCACTTGAACGAGGGTTTATTTGGCAATGGTGAGTACTTCCAGGTGGCTCGCTATCCTCTAAACCCAGGAATGTTCAAGATGGGTATCTCCTGGTCGTTCTACGACTAACGATGTGTTTTGCCCGACATAAGCTGCCCACAAACTAATATAAAATGTTTAAAAGAGTATTGTTTGTGGTTCTATCCGTAGCGCTTATTGCTGCGTATGAATCAGCTATTGGTCAGCCACAAGAGATTAAGACTCCTACTACAGAGGAGGCGTTGGCTGTAAACCAGAAACTTAACGTGCAGACCCCTATCGAGGTGGATGAGCCTCACTATCTAATTTCGCAGTTCGACGATATTATGCGTAAGGTAGGTGAGGAGCAGGGGCAAGATTGGCGATTTATGAGTGCTATAGCCTATAGCGAGTCGCGTTTTATTGAGAATCTTGAGTCAGGACAGGGTGCAAAGGGAATTATGCAGATTAGACCTGTCGTTGCACGTCATTTTAATGTGCCAGTTGAGAGTATTAGCGATACCGAGACCAATATTCGTTTGGCGGGTATGTTGCTAACAGAGCTAAGCGATATGCTTCGTATGCCACTCTCTACTCCCGAGCAGGATCGTTTGAGTATCATCCTTGCGAGTTATAATGCTGGTATAGGACACGTTCTTGATGCACGCCGTTTGGCGCGTGCGGAGGGTGCTAACCCTAATTCGTGGGCAGATGTAAGCCACTATTTAGAGCTAAAGAGCACCCCTGATTACTACGAGAATGAGATCGTTCAGTGTGGTAAATTCACTGGTAGTGGTCAGACTATAAGTTATGTAAAGCAGGTGATGCGTAAGTATAATCAGTACAAATCACTATAATTTCTTGTGATAAGGGGCACATCTGCTGCCGCTAACAAAAATAGCCACCAATGGGACGTACGCCAAGTACTACCCATCGGTGGCTTTTTTGCCGAGCGAAAGCATCTGACCCCTTCTGACAAGAAATTCGGTTGTGGTG
>JAEIGA010011169.1_pt1 | contig 13635 bp, 11 predicted proteins | sample 9270691 | NCBI WGS metagenome assembly JAEIGA01 (sample SAMN17057246, study PRJNA624740) | gut metagenome | biome: biome; isolation source: fecal sample | host: Bos grunniens | place: China: Xizang | collected 2019
CACTCATGATGAGCAGCGTGTTGGAGCGCACGGCGTCCAGCGCGGTATCGCCGCTGATAAACATCGAGCGGTACTCGGGAATACCGGCCAGCAGATCGTAGCAAATGCGGAAGTTCACGTGCTCGCGGTTGACCACGATACGAATGCGCGAGGCATCGCCGTCACGCGCGCAAATGGCCAATCGGGCCAGACCCACGCAAGAGCCGATCGAATCGTAGTCGGGGCCGCGGTGACCCATGATCAGCACGTTTCCGGCCTCCTTCATCAGCTTGCACAGGTGCGTGGAGTTCACACGCGAGGTAATGGCATTGGCGCCCAGCATGGTATTGGTGCGTCCGCCGTAGGGGGTGATCGATTTTCCGTCGTTGACCGCTACCTGGTCGCCACCCTTTTGCAGGGCAATGTCCAGGGCGTCGCTGGCGGCACGTTCCTTATCCTCAAAGCTACCGTCCACGGCACCAACACCAATGGAGATGGTCACGGGGAAGCTGTTATCTCCCAGCTGAATACCGCGAACGATATCCAGAATGTTGAACTTGTTCTCAATGCACCGATCCAACGCCTCGCGGTGGAAGATCAGCAGATATTTTTCCCGCTCGTACTCCCGCAGCATGCCGCCAAAGCCGGCCGCCCACTCCTTGAGCTTGACCTCGATCTCGCTCACCGCGGTACGGTAGCTGACGCGAATGTACTGGGCCAGCTCCTGGAGGCTATCGATGACGATGTAGGCCACCACGGGCTCCTCCCGGTACTTCTTTTGGCGGATCTCCAACAGCTCGGTGGTATCGTTGAACATGACAAAGTAGTATTCCTTCCCTGCCGAGCGGAAGATATAGCACTGAAGGCCGTACTTCTTTCCGTCAATCTCACAGAGCATGGGCTTACTGTTATCAATGGGCACCCCGTCCTCGGTTACGCTAATATCCCTTACGGGGCCGCCGTTTTGCGCGTAGGCAATGATATCCTTCATGGGAATCGAGCAGAAGCCTCCCAGGGGAAGGTTGCAAATGGGGGACCGTAGCTGCAGGATCTCCTGCAGAGCACCGCTCACCAAGCGTACCACGCCCTCTTCGTTTACGATGGCGTAGGGCACGTCCACCACGTAGCGAAACATATCTCCGATCTCGGTGGAAAGCTGTCGGGCCGCGTCATTGGCCAGACTGATGCGGCGGTAGCGAACCAGGTACGCCGTAAGAAGGCTCCCCACAACTACCACATAAACGCCAAGCACCGCCAATTCAAAGGAAAGCACCTGCTCCTCGTTTACCAGAAACGGGATCCCAAGGCCCATCAAAAGCAGAGCCAGGCCGATCACCGCCAACGCGATCATCGCCGGACGCAGGTCGGTGCGATAGATGGCTTTTCGTTTGTCTTGCATTCGTTTTTCTCCTCCTTTCCAAATCAAACAACGGTATGATGCATCGCAGAACCCTTTGTTCCGCGTCATCCTTTTCTTTTTTAGTCGGGTAAGCGGTCAAACAGGTCGCACACTTACCCTATTATAAGAGTATACCATACTTTTTTCGGTTTGTAAACACTTCCACCTATATTTTACAATTTTTTTACCATTTTTATTTAGGAACACAAAAAAACCGCGCTCCGAGGAGCGCGGTTGAAATATCGTTATACCTCTCGGCGGACGAAACCATCCAGAGCGGTCCAAAGAAAGACCACCATGTGAAGCACCACGATCACCAGGGCGGTGCCCAGAGAGTGGTGAGGGAACATGGAAGCTCCGCGAGCAATAGCGTCCAAATCCAGGTTGGCAAACAGAAGATATCTTCCCCAATCCAGCTCAAAGGACTGCAACAGCAGGACCAGCAAGGAGCCGCTGAGCATGGAGAACAAGCTAATGCCAATGGCCAACGCCGAGCCCCGCAAGAGGGTGGAAATGGCGAATGCCATGGTGGACATAACCAGCACCTCCACGCCGGCCAACAGATACTGCAGCAGCACCTGCGCCATAGGGGATTGGGTGTGCACCACGCCCTGCTCCGCGGTAACGATGGGAGCCGTAATGTGAGAAGCATCCCCAAAGAGAAGCGCCACCAGGAAAGAAAGCACAAACAATACCAGGGTCATCAGGGCGCCAAAGGTGAGGACGGTGGCGTATTTGGCCATCAACAGCTTCCATCGCTTGACGGGATTGATGAGCAAGAACTTGATGGTGCCCTGGGAGAACTCGTTGGCAACAATGCTCCCCGCGATAACGATGAGGAAAACACCGATGGCGGTCACCAGATCGTCGGAGGCGGCCATGGCGCTCCAGAAGGAGCTCTCGTTGCTGTACCCCTCCATCAGTCCAGCCTCCAGACATTCCTCGGGATTGGTTTCCAGGTCGTGCTCCAGGCGGTATTCGGCCACTGCCAGTTGATTCTTGGCCTTTTCCAGGGCGGCCTCGTCGATCTGTTCCCCTCTGTCCCGGGAGCGCTCCAAGAGCAGTATCGCGCTCTTGCTGGTGGTCACCAGAGAGATCTGTTGGAACCGCCAATCCCGGGTGGTGGGTTGCAGATCGTGGGTGATGCAGTAATCGTAATGCGCCTCCTCAATGGCAAGACGCTGGGGATCGTGGGCAAATTCCAGACCCACCTGCTCCTTCATGAAGGTGAAATAGCCCTTGACATCATTCTTCTCCAGAATCGAATGCAGGCGAAGATAGGCAGCCTCGTCCCCCATCTCCTTGGCGTCCAGCATGAAATCGACCAACCCTTCGGTATAGCGCCAATCGTCCCAGGTGGCACCAATGGAAATAAGGAACTCACAAAACTCCACCGTGCGGCGACATTCCAGGGCAAATTCGGTGAGAGCGCCGTTGGCATCCACCTCGTCCACGAATTGGCCGTATTCCTTGATCCGCTCCTGGCAATCCTCCTCCAGGGTGTAGTAATCGTAGTAGTCCGAGTACCGCGTTTTGGTATCCTGCACCACGATCAGGCTGTAGCCCACGGCGCAGACCGCCAGAAGAATGAGCATGACCCAGGTGGCCGTTTTGCGAAGCTGCTTCTTCCACTCGTTTTTCATCAATCGAAAGAACTTACGCAATCTGTCCACCTCCCTCTGCTTGCGTCAATTCAATAAATACGTCCTCCAGCTTGCGGTTCTCCTTTTTGGACACCGTGTAGAGGGAAAGTCCCTCCGTCACCAGCGCGCGGTTGATATCCGCCAGGCGTTCCTCCACCCGCTCTCCCGCCAGAACCACGTTCAAAAGCCCCTGCTCGGTGAGGCGAGCCTCCACCGCCATGCCCTCAAGAAGAGCCATGCCCTTTTGGGGATCGTTGACCGAAATGAGATATTCGGCGTGGTCAGGAGCCGCCGCGGCCACCATTTCCTCAACGGTATGCACGCTGTGCAGACGTCCGTTCACGATCACGCCCACGCGGTCACACATCAGCTCCATTTCGCTCATCAGATGGCTGGAGACCATGACCGCTACCCCCTCCTCGTGGGCCAGGGATTTTAGAATATCGCGCAGATCCTTAATGCCCGCGGGATCCAATCCGTTGGTGGGCTCATCCAGGATCAGCAAACGGGGATGATGTAAAACAGCCTGGGCTACGCCCAAGCGCTGGCGCATACCCAGGGAATAGCGCCCCACCTTTTCGTGAATACGGTTGTCCAGGCCCACCAGATGCACCACCTCGCGGATGCGCTCCTCGGTAACCCCCTCCCGCATATTGGCGTACAGACGAAGATTTTCCAGCCCCGAGAGATACTTATAGAACTCGGGATTCTCCACAATCCCCCCCACCTGAGCCATGGCCTGCTCGAATTGACGGCGCATATCAAAGCCGCAGATCGAGATCTCGCCCTCGTCCAGGGTCAAAAGCCCTGCGGCGATCTTGATGGTGGTGGTTTTGCCAGCGCCGTTGGGGCCGAGGAACCCAAACACCTCTCCCCCGTAGGTATCAAAAGAAATATCGTGCAGGATCTGCCGCTTGCCCAGGGTCTTATTCAAATGCTCGATGTGCAATACCACGTTGCTCATGCGCTCACCCCCTCCTTGGTGTGGGAATTTCGATGCCAGGCCGTGCCGATAAAGCCGATGATCCTCCACTCCCCATTGACCCGCTTGAATTCAATCTCGGCATGCACGTTATACACACCCTCGAAGACGGTGGGATCACAGACCTCACCCTCCTCGATCTCCACGTACACGTTGCGCTGACTGAGGAACAGACTATCGGCGGTAAAGCCCCGATAAGTTGCCTTTACGGTATCGGAAAACAGACTTACGGTGGCATAATCCGGCCCGTTGGGCACCACGTCAATGTCCTGATCGGTGATGGAGAACTGCACATCGTAATAGCAATCCAGCACCATATCCTCCAGCACGTCCAGGTAGCGGGTACGAAGCTCGTCGGCGTCACAGTACTGCACCTCCTCGTCTGCGGAGGGATCCCAATAGCGATCGAACCAGGCCTCGAGGGCGGCACGGCGATCGGCCTTTTGCGCCTCGGTGAGGGAATCTCCCGGCTCCACCCCCTCGGGAGTGATGTTGATTTCCAGTAGCTCCTGCATACAGCCCTCCACGTTCTCGCGGATGGCAGGGATCTCCTGCTGGAACTGTGCTTCCTTGACCGCGATGAACACGATCAGCCCCAGCAAAAGGACGCCTCCCAGCAGAAGCCCGCGGTTGACTTTCTTCCAAAAACGATGCATACGCTTTCCTCCTTTATCGGATCGTTTTGCCTTTGTACAATAGGTCGCCAAAATCTCCCAAAGGTTACACGATTTATTAAAATTTTTTCGTCAAAAAAACTGTATTAACTGTACCATTGCAGATTTATTATAGCATGAAGCCCTGCGGATGTCAATAGGAGATGAAAAAATAAGAAAAAAATCACGACCGTCCCAAAGGTTGGTCGTGATTTCTTGGATGTGATTAAAATTCCCGTTCAAACTGCAGGAAGCGGGTTCCCTGGAAGGTGAGGGATCCCCGATCGCCCTCCACCAAAAGACCGTACTGATTTCCCTCCACCGAGAGCTCCATGCGATCACCGCTCTCCACCTCGAAGGTAACGTAATAGGTTTGATGAACGGAATGGTGGTGATGCTCCCCCGCATGATGGTGACGGTGCAGATCGGTCCGCTTTGCCACCACTGTAGCCGCTACGCGAAGACGGGGCGCGTGATTGTTCTTGTTCCACTGCGTAAGGGAGCGCACGATGGTAAAGATGATCACGCCAAACACAAAGACGAATACCAGCCAAAACAGGCCAAAAAATCCAGCCATTGCCATTTCTCGTTCCTCCTGCTTTAGTCGATGTCCTCGATCACCTGCTCGGGCTTGACCTCCAGGAGCTCGGGATTCTCAACGTAACGCTTGATCAGCTTAAATGCCGACGCATAGTAATAGCCGTCACAAATACGCTCGTCGGTCACGGCCTTGAGCTCGATGTACTTTTTGGTGTATGCCTTTCCCTCGGCATCGCAGGCCACCACGGAACGCCGTCCGCCGTAGGCCAGGAATACGGGAAGGTTACCAAAGTTGTAGATATGGTGATAGATGGGACGAATGCCCAAGGAGCCCATGCTGGTAATGATCATGGTACCGTGGAAGGGGCTGAGCCAAAGGAGCTTTTTGGGCAGAAGACCAAAATAATCCAGCAGATTCAAAAATCCTACCGTCCAGCGGCAGAGCAGACCGGGAATGAGGGAGAGCACCTTGTTCAGCTTATCAAAGGAGTTTTTCTCCTCGGGCTTAGACTGCACCTCGGCCACCACCTTATTGAATTTCTCGTACACCTCGTCGATGGTATCGTCGGGGTTGAACCGCACCTTAATACAGGTATCGGGAGATTCGATGGAGAGCGTCTTTTTGATGGTCATAACGATCTGAATGTCGTTTCTGGCATAGATCTTCTGGCCGCTCACGAAGCGGTTGACTCCGGGACGCTGGGAAAGCATCCGAATGTAGGCCGCCAGCATGACGTGCAAAAAGCCGAAGCTGGTCTTTCCTTCTCTCACCTTTTGGCGGCAGAACTTATCGGTTTTGGTAATGTCGAACATATCCGCGTAGGTGTTGCAGGCATCGCAACGTTGGGGCATGATGTACGGCATAAACTTATTCATGGGGTTGATGGTGCGCAGCTTGCGACCGTCGGAGCGATCGCCCCAGCGACGGCGTCTTTTCTTTTGTTCCGGCATAAATAACCCTTTCTTTTTGGTTCGGTGCAAGGTGCACCGAAGAATATACGCCTTTTATTATAAACAAAACTTAACGCAGAATCAATAGATTTTTTCAAAAAACAGATGTAAATTTTTTGTTTTTTGCAGAAAAAAGAGGTTTTTCCATGGAAAAAGTCGAAAAAAGACTTGAAAAAAAGCGGAAAGCCGATTGCAAAAGTGTCAAATCTATTGTATAATAGTGCTATTGATCAATAGGAGGACTCCACATGAAGCACGTAGACATTTATACCGACGGTGCCTGCCGCGGCAATCCCGGCAAGGGCGGTTGGGGGGCCGTATTGGTGTACGGCGGCCGAGAAAAGGAGCTTTCGGGCGGAGATCCCATGACCACCAACAACCGCATGGAGCTGACCGCGGCCATTGAGGCCCTGGCGGCGCTGAAGGAGCCCTGCGAGGTAACCCTGACCTCGGATTCCAAATACCTCACCGATGCCATTACCCTGGGCTGGGCCGTTTCCTGGCGCTCTCGCGGATGGAAGAAGGCCGACCGCTCCCCTGCCCTCAACGCCGACCTTTGGGAGCGCCTTCTGAAGCTGCTTTCCATCCACCGGGTGACTCTGGTGTGGGTGAAGGGACACAACGGCCACCCCTACAACGAGCGCTGTGATCGGCTGGCTACCGCCTACGCAGATCAACTGTAATACAAACGAAATACAAAAAGAAGGCCCGCCTGCAACAACCGTTGCAGGCGGGCCTTCTTGGTGTCTTATTTCTTTGCCAAAAAATCGGTATAGAACTCTGCCAAAAGCTTCTCGAAGCGAGGCATTACGATCTTCATACCATCCAGATTCAAGTGGCTGACGTCGCTGGGCTTCATGCAATATTTGGCACGGAAGTCCTCGTTGGTCATGTCCACTCCCGAGATCTCGGGATCGTACGCATAGATGCAATACACGCCCTGTGCCTCGGCCACCTGCTTCATGGCGTTGGCGTAATCCACCGATACCAGGGTATGACTGCGGGTGTTGGTAAAGTTCCAGGGAGTAACGCAAACGATCATGGCGTTGGGGTATTTGGCCTTTACCCCCTCAATGATCACGTTCAGCGCCCCCATAAAGGTTTTGTTATCGTGGCTATCAACGCTTCCCAGGGGGGTCCCCTGGTTGTAGTCGTTCTTTCCGCCCTCGATGAGCACAATGTGCGGCGAATTGTCCGCCATGGCGTTATAACGCAAACACATGGGCTTATTGGTTCCCGTGTAATTGGATACCATGGAGCCGTTGATGCCGTAGTTGTTCATGTTCTGGCTATACTTTCTGGCCAGCAGCTGGATCCAGATGTGTCCCGATTCCAGGCCGTTGCCGGCAAAATAACTGTCACCGATGGCGTTTACCGTCAGTCCCTCCAGCACCGAATTGTAATAATTCTTCTTGCTGTCCTCGACCCACTTTTGCAGATATAGTTTTTCCATAGCCGTTCCCTCCTTGAGGGTCACCTCGGCGGTCACGGTGGGGTGCGCCGCGGGATGGAAGGAGCTCGTTTCTCCCGAGCGATAGCAGAGGCGCAGGCACTCGTTATCCAGGGTGGTGGTGTAGGTGTAGGTCACCACGCCGTTTTCATAGGACGTCAGGATGGAGGACGCATCGCTTCCCGATCCCGCATAGTTGGCGCCGTTGGTATCCAGCACCCAGGTGCCGTTGACTTCCTTCCAGGAGGACACCACATAGGCCGAGGACGAGGCGAATCTGCCGTCGTTGTTGTCGTTGGTATTGTCATCCTTGAACACGATGGTGGTGCCCGCATGGGGAACGCAGAAAACGTCGGTGTAGGAATATCTGCCTCCATCCGGCACCAGCCGGTCGGGCGTGCTGGCATGCGTAGAAGAAGCTACGTAGCCGAAATTCCACTTCAGCTCCAGGGTCTGGGGACCGGCTACCTGGGGACCACCGGTCTTGAGAAAATCCTCGTAGTAGGCGGCCAGCTGCTTTTCAAAGGCAGGCATCACCAGCTTCATGCCGGCCTGATTCAGATGACTGTTATCGTTGGGATCCTTGCAGTACGCGGCACGGAAGCCTGCGTCCGACATATCCACACCCATGACCTCGGGAATGGAGGCGTTGATGCAGTAAACGCCTCTGGCCTCGGCCACCTGCAGCATGGCGTTGACGAAATCATGATACTGCAGGCCGAGATCGTTGGTACCCGGGAAGTTCCAGGGCGTGATGCAAACGATCATGGCCTTGGGATACATCTCCTTCAAGCCGGTAATGATCACGTTAAGTGCTCCCATAAAGGTGGTGGTATCGGTGCTGTTGAGGGTACCGATAGACGCCAGACGGGTAAAGTCGTTCCGTCCCCCCTCCAGGATCACGATGTCGGGGGAATTCCGCTTCATGGAGGTGAAGCGATCGCACATGGGATTCTTGTTGGTCACATGGTTGGTCACGGTGCTGCCGCCGATGCCGTAGTTGAACAACTCACCAAAATACTTGTCCACCAGCAGGTCGGGCCACATCTTCATGGTGTTGGAGGGAGCGATGTAGCTATCGCCAATGGCGTTGATGGTTACGCCCTCCAGCACGGGGTAATAGCCCTGCTCGGCGCTGAAGCGCAACCAATCCAGATAGGGCAGATCCTCCTTCAGGGTTCCGTCCGCCCCCGTCACCTCGGCGGTCACCTCAGCGTAGGGCGAGGGGGTAAAGGTTGCGGTTTGCCCCGAGCGGTAGCAGAGGCGCAGGTATTCATTATCCACGGAGGTGGTATAGGTATAAATGATGCCGCCGTTCTTGCCGTAGGATACGATGTCCGACTTGGGTGCCGAAGAGCTGTAATAGTTAGCGCCATACGTATCAAATACCCAAACGCCGTCCTTTTCCACCCAGGCGGAAAGCACCATAGTGGCGTCATCGGCGTAGCCCTTGTCGCCACCGGCGTTGGTATCGTCATCCACAAAGGTGATGGTGGTGCCGGCCTTGGGAACGCAGAAAATATCGGTGTAGGAATAGAAATCATCTCCGTCACGGATCTCGCCCCGCTTGCCGTCGCCCTTCTCTCCCGAATACACGCGGCCGTGATGCCAGGTCAGGGAAAGGGGGCCGGGCTCCACCGATGCGGGAGGCGCGGTGGTAGCGGGAGCTTGGGTGGTACCGTTGGTGCCACTCTGCGCTCCTCCACCGGCACAGGAGGCCAGCAGAAGAATCCCTGCCAGAAGCAGACAAAGCAGACGGTAGGTGTGCTTTACGTGTTTCATATGATCGATCTCCTTTTGTAATGAAAGTGGGATGCGGGGATCAGAAATTCTCGCCGTTCCAGCCCCAGCTCTCGCAGAAGGTGTACTTGACGTAGATGTGCTCGGGCGAAATGTTCAATTCCTCGTGGAACAGGTCACACAAAATTTTGGTCATACGGTTGCAGGTTTCCTCATCCGCCTGACCGAACAGCTGTACCTCCACCATGGCAATGGGGAAATTATCGTATCCGCGGAACCACATCCGAGCGTTATCGGTAAAGTTAAGCATCAACCAGTATTCGCTCTTTCCGGGAAAATTGGAAATGGCCTCTCCCAGGCGGGTCTTGAGGATCTTCTCCTTCTCCTCACTCAAGCGAATATTCAGCTTGGTATCAATAAATGGCATTGCTCAATCCTCCTTCTTTTGTTCAATGGCGGCGGTCTGGGTCAGAATGGCATGGAAGATGGCGGGATCGAACTTTGCCTTACGATCGTAGGTATAAAGACCGTTCTGCTCCTGCTCCACGTCGGTGAGCTGGGTATAGCAGAGGGCTCCCATGCAAGGGTGGAAGAGGATGGCCTCGGTCTGTCCGCGGAAGCGGGCAACGAACTCCTCCTCGCTACGAGGTGCGTCGCCGTAGCCCCAGCTGCCCACGTGGGTCGCGTCAATGCCGTGCTCCTCCGCAGGATTCCAGTAGATGCCGCCGTACTCGCTCACAAAGGTAGGCTTGCCAAGCTCGGTCATGTTCCATCTCTTGGGCAAACGGATGGGGACCTCCTCGCCTCGGATCAAGGGCTCATAGGTGGCGCGCAGAGCGGCGGGATCCGCGGTATAATCGTGTACGTCTACAATGTCGGCAATCCCCGCCACGTGGCGCCAGCCCGATGCCTCGATGTACAAACGGGTGGGATCGCAGGCGCGGGTCATGTCAGCCAGGAATTTGACGAACTCGGGATCCTGATCGCATTGGGTCTCATTGAGAGGACACCAGCCAATGATAGCGGGATGGTTGAAGTCCCTCCGAACGGTTTCCAGCCACTCCGGCAGGAAGCCCTTCCAGGCGTCGGGACAGCTCAGATTCAAACTCCAGTTGCCGTGCTCGCCCCAAACGAGGTAGCCCAGGCGGTCACAGTGATAGAGGAAGACGGGCTCGAACACCTTTTGGTGCAGGCGGGCGCCGTTAAAGCCCAGAGCCATAGAGCGCTCGATGTCGTCGATCAGTGCCTGCTCCGAGGGAGCCGTCCAAATGCCGTCGGGATAAAAGCCCTGATCCAGCACCAGACGCTGGAATACGGGCTGGTTGTTCAGATAGAAAATCCCGTCCTTCAAGCCGATGTTTCGCATGCCGAAATAACTCTTGACGGTATCCTTTCCAAGGGTCAGCTCCAGATCGTAAAGGCGTCCGTTGCCGCATTCCCAAAGATGAAGCTCGGACAGGGGGATGGTCAGCGTTGCGCTGTTGCCGTGCACTCTGGCCTCGGCGCTTCCCACGTCCTTGCCCTGATAGCTTGCCTTGGCACACAGGGTCATGCCGTCGGCGCGGTCGGTCACGGCCTGCACGGTGAGGGTCCCCGCGTCGATATCGGGATAGAATTGGGTGTGCTTGATGTAACTCTCCTCTACTGCTTCCAGCCATACCGTTTGCCAAATGCCGGTGGTACGGGTGTAATGACAGCCGGAGGAGCCAAACTTTTTGCTCTGCTTACCGCCGGCCTGCGTGCCCGAGCGGACGTCATCGTAGACACGCAAAACAAGGGTATCCTCCCCGCCGGAAAGATAGGGGGTCAGTTCAAAGGTAAAAGAGGATCCCCCGCCACGATGGGTTCCCACTTCTTGGCCGTTGACCCAGAGGGTGGTGAGAAAATCGCAGGCGCCGATGTGAAGCAGGATCCTCTTCCCCGCCCAATGCGCGGGCACCGTGATCTTTTTCCGATACCAAACGCAAAGGCAAAACTCCTTATCGCCAATGCCCGAGAGCTCGCTCTCTCTGCAGAAGGGCACCGTAATCTCCTCGGCAAATTCCGCCGTGGGCTCCATCAGCTTTCGATCGGTACCGCTCACACCGCGGTCGGTGACATATTCCCAAGTGCCGTTGAGGTTCAGCCACTCCTCTCGCACGGCTTGGGGTCTCGGATATTCCGGACGCATCATCATTCTGTCCTCCTTAAGAAATAAAAAAAACATAGCAAATTTATTATAGCACATTCCCTTGGGGTTGTCAATTCAAAAGCCTTGAAAAAAACGCTTTTTTCGCTTTTCTTTGAAGGGGGGCCTTCTTTGTAAGATAAAAATTTAACAAAGAAAATCTATTGACAATTGGGAATAACTGTGCTATAATGGCTTATCTTGATGCTTATATCTATATATCCATCATCCTCGGAAAATCTGAATTTGCCCCGTCCCACCTCGAAAAAATGCGGCACAAATTCGGCTTTCCGCGTTTTTATTTATTGCCCAACAAAGGAGGAGCAAGCAATGGCTTTTTTGAACCAGATCTGGAACTATTTGTTGGAGTACGACCTGATCGAAATGGTAACCCGCATCCTGCTGGCCGGATTGGCCGGAGGACTGGTAGGCTTTGAACGGGAGTACCACGGCCGTGCGGCGGGCCTGCGTACCCATATGATGGTGAGCCTGGGAGCGGCCCTGACCGCGATCATCGGCGTTTCTCTGAGCGTGCTGATGTATGAGACCTACGGCGTGACCTCGGACATTCAGCGTACCGGCGCCCAGGTGATGAGCGGCATCGGTTTTCTTGGTGCCGGCACCATCCTGCTCAAAAAGAGCAACTCCCAGATTACGGGTCTGACCACCGCTGCCGGCCTTTGGGCCACCGCCGCCATCGGTCTTGCCGTAGGCTACGGCCTTTATATTCCTGCCTTTATCACCGTTCTGGTGGTGATGATGGCCTTCACCCTCATGTCCCGCGTGGAGGCTCTGATGAACCGCAAGCGTCAGCGGGTATTCATCTACCTGGAGCTAAACACCGTGGATGCCGTGAAGAAGATGTCGGCACAGCTGGCCGATCGGTTTGGTGCCGTAGAGATCCAGGTTACCCCCGCCCGTAGCGGCACCCCCGGTCACGTAGGCATGGAAGCCCTGATCCGCATCCCCGCCAAGGTTTCCGTGCGCAACAAGCTGGAAAAGCTGCAAGCGCTGGACAACGTGGTGTTTGCCCTGCAGACCGGTTGACCTTGGTTTTTCCAAAGAAATCCCAAAAAATTTGACCCCGCGCTGTTGACATCCCCCCGTTTTCGTGGTATGATATAAGCGTAGACGAGTTCACCCGGATACAGAGATTCAGATCGGAGGAACCCAAATGAAAGACCCGAAAAAGATTCCCATGCCCCTCTCGGATGCGCCCCAGGACGCCCCCGAGGTCGATATTTCCGAAGAAGCCTTTGCCGAGCTGCAGGCCTCCCTGGATAAGACCGAGCATATGAAACATACCGTGGCCGAAGCCATTGTTCGTGCCAAAGAAAAGGAACTGGCTCCCCAGGTCGCCCGCCTGCGGGTGCTTCTGCGCAAGCTCTTTGCCATGGAAGCCATCCTGCGCCGCGAGCAGACCCGTAAGGAGATCGTAAAGCTGACCGCCGAGCTCAACGCTCTGGAGGCCGAATACACCGCCGAGCTGCTACATCCCGAGGAAAGCGAAAGCATCGGTAAGGACGCCGGAGACGGCTGTTGCTACGCCAAGAAAGCCACCCGTCGGGAGTGCGCCGCCAAATTCTTTGGCTATCTCGGCGCGGTCCTGGGTCTGTTCGGCTGCATCGCCTACCTGATCCTTACCCGTGAGGACATGCTGGGACTTCCCTTCTCCTGGGGCTACGTTGCCATTTGCGGCGGCGTGCTGGTGCTGTTCACCGTGATCGCCCTGCTCTTCCACGCATCGGCTCGCGTCAATGCATCCCTTGCTGAGGCCCTGCAAGAGCAACACCTGGCATGGGAGACCGAGACCGCCGCCCTGCTGGAGGCAGAGGAAGCCGAAGCCACCGCCAAAGCCTTTGCCCTGGAGCTGGAAAAAACCGTCCAGGCCACCGAGGTCCCCGCCGAGGAGGAAGAGGGCAAATGCTGCTGCTTGAAAAAGCTGAAGCAGAGCGCCACCCCCGAGGGCTTGACCGTGTCGGTAAAGACCAATCCCAAGGCTCTTGCCGCCGTGGCAGTGATCGGCGTGGTCGCCGTGATCACCGCATCCCTGGCCTGCAAGCGCAAAAAGGCCAAGCAAGCCACCACGCCCAAGATCCACGGCATTCGCCTGGAATGGGGTAACTAATAG